>Ga0265293_10004469_pt1 | contig 24566 bp, 27 predicted proteins | sample Munlanlewell138R_FD_192505 | JGI IMG/M metagenome (GOLD analysis project Ga0265293, IMG submission 192505) | Leachate microbial communities from a municipal landfill in Southern Ontario, Canada - Leachate well 138R | ecosystem: Engineered > Solid waste > Landfill > Unclassified | place: Canada...
GATGTTACACCATTACCACACAACGGTTGTCGCGCACCTAAGCGTCGTAGAGTTTAAGGAGATTACTGATGGCAAGATATAGAGGTCCAGTAGAAAAAATCGAAAGAAGATTCGGTGTAAGCCTTAATTTAAAAGGTGAGCGTCGTCTAGCAGGGAAGTCTGCATTAGAAAAAAGACCTTATGGTCCTGGTCAACATGGTCAGCGTCGTAAGAAAGTTTCTGAGTATGGACTACAACTAAATGAAAAGCAAAAAGCGAAATTCATGTATGGTATTTCTGAAAAGCAATTCCGTGCAATGTTCGTTGAAGCTAAGCGTCGTGATGGTAACACAGGTACAAACCTTATTACTCTTATAGAAAGTAGACTTGACAATGTAGTTTATAGAATGGGCTTCGCATCTACTCGTAGATTTGCTCGTCAACTAGTTACTCATGGTCATATCCTTGTAGATGGAAAGAAATTAGATATTCCTTCTTACAATGTTAGAGCTGGTCAAAAAATAGAAGTTCGTGAATCTAGCAAGAAAAACGTTCAAGTTGTTCGTGCAATTGAGCTAACAAATCAAACAGGTCTAGCACCGTGGGTTGATATCGATGCTGAAAAAGTATTTGGTATTTTCACTCGTATACCTGAGAGAGAAGAAGTTATAATTCCTGTAGAAGAGCGTTTAATCGTTGAGCTTTACTCGAAATAATAGAATTAAAGGCGTTAGAGAATGAAAAAAATTAAAACTACTCCACTTGCTCCTCAAGAATTTGAGGTAGAACAGATTAGTGAGAATGAAGCAAATATAATGGCTTATCCTTTTGAAACTGGTTTTGCTATCTCTTTAGCTCATCCACTTCGCCGTTTTTTATTAAGCTCTTCTGTTGGTTATGCACCGATAGCTATAAAAATCGAAGGCGCTAAGCATGAGTTTGACTCTGTTCGTGGTATGCTTGAAGATATTTCTGACTTTATTTTAAATCTTAAAGAGATTCGTTTTAAACTTAAAGATGAAGCTAGTGAAGCAGAAGTTAGTTATAGCTTTACTGGTCCATGTACTATTAAGGGATGTGATTTAAGCAATGATGTTGTTGAAGTTGTAACTCCTGATGCTCATCTTGCAACTCTTAATGAAGATTCTAGCTTAAACTTTGTTATAAAAATAGCACAAGGTATAGGTTATGTTCCTAGTGAAGATACTCATGATGAACTCGAAGATGGATATATAGCACTTGATGCTTACTTTACTCCAGTTCGTAGTGCAACTTATAAGATAGAAAACGTTCTTGTAGAAGACAACCCTAACTTTGAGAGAGTAATTTTAAATATAAGAACTGATGGACAAGTAACACCTCTAGATGCATTTAAGAACTCTCTAGAAGTTATGTATGCTCAACTAGCTGTATTTAACTCAGAGATCAGTATCAAAGCTGCTACAACGATAGAAAGAGTTGAAGAAAATCCAGATCTTAAAAAATTAGTAACTCATATTGATAGTTTAGGTTTAAGTGCAAGAAGTTTTAACTGTCTTGACCGCTCTGACATTAAACTAGTAGGTGAAATAGCATTGATGAGTCAAAATGACCTTAAAAATGTTAAAAACCTAGGTAAAAAGTCATATGATGAAATCGTAGAAAAATTGCAAGAGTTTGGTTTTGCAGTTGGTGCTGACTTAGCAGATGATGTAGTTAGTGCATTAAAAAAGAAAATTGAAGCCGCTCAAGGCTAAAGAGGAATAGAAGATGAGACATCGTCATGGATATCGTAAACTAGGTCGTACTAGCTCACACCGTGCAGCTTTACTTAAAAACCTAAGTATTTCGTTAATAGAACATGGAAAAATTGAAACTACTATAATGAAAGCAAAAGAACTTCGTTCTTATGTAGAAAAACTTATCACAATAGCTGGTAAGAATGACTCTAACGCTCATAGAATAGTATTTGCGGCGCTTCAAAGTAAAGAAGCAACAAAGACTTTAGTAAATGAAATAGCACCTAAATACGTTGATCGTGCTGGTGGATATACTAGAATCATCAGAACTCGTATTCGTCGTGGTGATGCTACTACTATGGCTTTTATAGAGCTTGTATAATAGCAACTAGAAAAAGGGTTTTGGCCCTTTTTCACATCAAAAATAAGTTTAAACTTATTTATTAACCCAATAACTTCCCAATTCTAAAATACTTTAAAACTTTTTATTTAGGATAAAGCATGAGTAATTTCGCATTTGGAACTTATAGAATAAGTGATTATAATCCACAGCATATCCAAGCGCTAAGAGATGCCATAAGCTCTGGGATTAGCATGATAGATACATCAGCAAACTATATGGACGGTGGCGCAGAGCGTGCTATTGCACTAGCCTTTAGGGAGTTTCTCATAGAAAACGGAAATGATAGTGCAAAAGATGCAGTTGAAATAGTTAGCAAAGTTGGCTATATTCAAGGTTCAAATATGGATAGACATAAAGAGAGCCCATTTGAAGAGGTAGTTGAGTTTTCATCTGATTGTTTTCACTCTATAGCTCCATCTTTTATAAATCTTCAACTTACAGAATCTCTAAAAAGACTAGAGATGAGTAGACTTGATTGTTATTTACTTCATAATCCTGAGTACTATATACTTGATGCTATAAACAGAGGCATTGACAAAGATGAGATGTTAGATGTGATGTATAGAAAAATATACAAAGCTTTTGTAGCACTAGAGCTAGAAGTCAAAAATGGCAGAATTTTAAGCTACGGGATTAGTTCAAACAGTTTTTCTAAAAATAAAAACAGTGATGAATTTCTACCATATGAAGACCTGATAACTCTAGCAAAAAAAGCATCACAAGAAGCAAAAAATGATGCTAACAGCTTTACAACAGTGCAACTTCCTATAAATATACTTGAGCCTGATGGTTTAAAATGCGCTAAATGGGCTAAAGAAAATGGACTTAGAGTTTTAGCAAACAGACCATTAAATGCTGAGTATAAAGGTAAAATGTATAGATTGGCTGATTATGAAGAATCAAGAGAATATTATCATCATCTTAACGAACTACTAGATATTTGTGACAATGAGCAATTAAAACCTCTTTATAGTCTTTTTGAAGAGTTAGACGCATCAAAGCATAAGTTTGGTTGGATAGGCGATTATGATGCATTTTTCTTTGCACAGATTATACCGCACATGAGAACATCACTCCAAAGTTTGGATGAAGAGAGTAAAGAATTACTTGTAAATTCTATAGATATGTTTTTTGTAGAGTACAAGAAGATGGTTTTACATGAATGCTCTAAAAATACAAGAGAAGAACTAGAAGAATTTTTTAAAAATGACGATGTTAGTATGCAAGATGTAGCGTTAAGGTTTTTAATGTCACAGGATAGTATTGATTTTATTCTTGTAGGTATGAGAAAACCAAGTTATGTAGAAGAGGTTTTGACACTTAAAGGTTAAAACCTTTTAGCTAGTTTAAATCTTTATGACTTGTTAAGCGATTTTGTCATATTTTATGTATAAACAAATGAAATGAATTAAAGGACAAAAAATGATTCCATTTACGGATGAAGAGCTGATGAATCCAGTGAAAGCTGCGATAGATAAAATCCGTCCATCATTAGCACTAGATGGCGGAGATATAGAATTTTTAACAGTTAAAAATGCTAATGTATATGTCCAATTAAAAGGTGCTTGTATCGGCTGTGCTAGTAGCGGCAGTACGCTAAAATATGGTGTAGAGAGACAACTTAAGATGGATATACATCCAGAACTTACAGTAATAAATGTACCAGCTGGCATGGAAAACAATTTAGAAAATCTTTAAAAAAGAGAGAAAAAATGAATGGTATTTCTAAACATAAAACATTATCGCAAGCTAAAGAGTACTTTAGCAAATCAGACTACAAAGCAGCCTTAGATAAGTTTGCAAGAGTTTTACAGGATTTTCCAAACTCAAAAGAGGCATATAACGGTGTGATATTATCTGAGATGGCTTTGAGTGGAGAAGGTGGAGCTGAAGCTCTTTTTGACTACTATGAAGTTTTAAAAGGTGAAGATAAAGAGTCGGCTGACAAAATTATGAGCAATATATTACAAACGATGGATGATGCGATTGATAGAGTTGGGGAAATCTTTGCAAAGCCTCTAAGGGATAGATTAGAGTTTGAAGATGGTATTCTTTATGAAGATTTTAAAGCCATTTTGGACAAAGGCGCAAACTTTAAAGAGACTTTTGAAAATATCATGTTTTCAACTCGCGTTATTATTACTCAAAAAGAGGATTTTATAGACTTTTTAGACAGATTAATAGAGAATGACTTTGAAGAGATGGCTCTTAGTTACTTAGAAAATGCACTTAGCATTTATCCGAGTGATAAGCTACTTAGAAAACTTTTAAAAAAATTAGCAAAAAGTAAAACAAGTGAAGATTGAGCTGCCTGGTCAAGCTTACCGTTATGTAAGTGAGGACTCACAAGAGTGTGACGAGCAAACTGCTTTTGTTTTAACTACTCAAAATCAAAAGTATCTCGAAGATGCAAAGAGTAGAGGTGCTCACTCCATCATTAGCGTAAAAGAGATAGCTCCGCTTTTTGGTGTAGAAGAGATAAAAATAGTAGGTATTACCGGCACAAACGGTAAAACGACAACAGCGAGTGCTATCTACTCTTTTTTACTTGATTTGGGCTACAAAGTTGCCATGCAAGGCACTCGTGGCTTTTTTATGAATGATGAAGTAATGGAGGGCAAATCACTCACAACTCCAAGTGTGCTAAACACTTATAAACACATCTACCAAGCAGTAGATGCTGGATGTGAATTTTTTATCATGGAAGTTAGCTCACACGCTATTGCGCAAAAGCGCATAGAGGGACTAGAGTTTGAACTTAAAATCCTTACAAATATCACTCAAGACCACTTAGACTATCACAAAACCATAGGTGAATACATAGCTACAAAAAATAGCTTTTTTGCAGATGAGAGCAGAAAACTCATCAACAAAGATGAGCCGAAATCCTCTTTTAATATAAAAAACACCTTTACATACGGCATAGAAAATAGTGCCTCATATAAGCTTATGGCATACTCACTAAATGATGCTTCAAGTGGAATAATTCAGCACTTTAAAGAGGTAGTCCCCTTTACTTCATCACTTCATGGTTTTTTTAATCTCTACAACTTAATGGCAGCTATAGGTGCAGTTGATTTGCTAGTAAAAGATGGCTTAGAGAAGATTGTTGAAGTTGTTGAGGGTTTTGCTGGAGTAAGCGGTAGAATGGAGCAGGTGAGTGAAGAGCCAAATGTTATAGTTGACTTTGCTCACACTCCTGATGGGATGCAACAAGTCTTAAATGCGCTAAAAGAAAAAGAGCTTTTAGTTGTTTTTGGAGCTGGAGGAGATAGAGATAAGAGTAAAAGAGCTTTGATGGGCAGAGTAGCAGCTAGTTTAGCAAAAAAAGTCTACATCACAAGTGATAATCCAAGAACTGAGGATCCGCAATCCATAGTCGATGACATACTCCAAGGCATCGAAGATAGAAGCATTGTAAGTGTTGAGTTAAACAGAAGAAAAGCTATTGAAGCTGCCCTTAGTGATCAAGTCGGTGAAGATGTTGTAGTCATTTTAGGCAAGGGCGATGAAACTTACCAAATCATCTATGATGAGAAGTTTCCTTTTGATGATAGAGAGGTTGTAAGAGAGATTTTAAAGGGTAAGAAGCTCTCTTAATTCGTTAAGAGCTTAGCATTGTGGGGCTTTAATACACTTTTTTACTCTCTTTTATTAAAATTTATAGCTTTTGTTTTTAGGAAAGTTCTTCTTACTTTTTTAAAAAAGTAAGAAGGAAAGTTTTCACGAAAGTTACTAAAATTTTATTTGGTTAGTTTATCGCTAAAGATAGCATTTACACCCATAAAAAAAAGTTCTTTAGCTCTCTTTTCATCATTTATAGTGTAAACATTTACAAAAATATCGCTCTCTCTTAAACTCTTTATCGCTTTGGCATCTGCTAAATCATTGCTTATATTATAAGCCTTTGCACCTAAAGACTTTAGATATTTTATAGGGTTTTTTGGGAGTGCATCTTCGACTAAGATAGCTGTTGTTATATTTGATTTCATCTCTTTTATAAGAGCTAGATATTCATGTCTAAAAGAAGACAAAAGCACTTCCTCTTGCATCTCAAAGCTATCAATCAAACTTAAAACTATAGATACAAACTCCGCATCTGCACAAAATTCACTGATATCTTTTAGCTCTATATTTAGTGGCATCTTATGTTTTTTTGAAAACTCTAAGGCTGTCTCTAAATCTAGTAGTGGTTCATAGATGCCATCAAAGTGGCTTCCATAATCGAGTCTAGATAGCTCTTTATAGCTTAACTCATAGACTTTTAAGGGCTTATCTATATTTGTGGTTCTTTGCAGAGTCTCATCATGAAAGACAACTGTTTTTTTATCACTACTTAACTGCACATCTATTTCTATAAAGTCACAACGACCTATGCTGTATGTTAAAGCTCTTAGCGTGTTTTCAGGATTAATATAACTAAACCCTCTGTGTGCTGCTATGAGTGAGGAGGATTTAAAGAGTTCTAAAAAACTCATAGATTTTTCTCTATAGAAGATTTTACAAGTTGTGTAAGTTCATCATAGCTCATATCTTTTGGATATATTGGTTCTAAGTAGTGCAGTTTTATCTTCTTTGGCCTTGGGAAGAGTTTACCACTAGGAAGCGCTTCAAAACTGCCATCAATGATAACTGGGACTATTGGAACATTATGTATGGAGGAGAGCATCGCAAAAAACGGTCTAAACTCTAAAAGTTTTCTATTTCGCGTTCTTGCGCCCTCTGGAAATATAACTAAGTTTTTACCCATTTTTAGTGGAAGTGCAGTTCTTTGCATGGTGTCTTTTAGGTCTATGTTTGCATCTATAAGGATTGTTTGGCCATATGTAGCGATTGGGTGAAGAAGTTTTGTTCCAAATACTTGAGTAAATGCTAAAAAGAATGTATTTTTCAGTATTTGATATGGAAGAGTTGATTCAACTAAAAACCCATCGAGCATGCTCTGATGGGTTGGAGCTATGATGCAAGCTGTTTTTGGGATATGCTCAACACCCTTTACCTCTAGCCTAAAATAGAGCCTAAAGAGTGGATAAAGAAGAGTTTTATATATGAACATTATGATGGGTGAGAAGATTAGTTTATCATCTTTGACCTCATTTAAAATTTCTCTCCAATCAACAATAGAAGGCTTTACAAAAGTTTTATGCATTTTTATATAATTATATAAATCCTTAGCAACCATGATATGAGAGAATATTTTTTCATCTATATCTACTCCGTAACTCAGCTCTAAAAAAACAAATAACTCTACATAGTCAAGTGAATCGAGGCCTAAATCTAATTCTAAATGAGAGTTAGGGGTGACTTCTTTTTGAGATATTTTATAAAGAAAAGCTTTCAGGCTTTGGTATATCTCATCACTTGGTTCGCTGGCTTTATCTTCTATATTTTTTGGCTCTCTTAAAATTTTATAATCTAAAATTTTTTGTGATTCTTCTGCTTGTAAGTTGTAGAGTTCAACTCCATACCAGCGAATCTCACTCTCTATGTTTATAATATTTGCAGCCTCAAGAGTCTCAAAATTAGGCACTATATTTGCAAAGAGTTTGTCATCTTTTTTCTCTATAGATATCTCTTTTATGAATGGACAAAGAGAGAGAACCTTTTGCTCAATATTTTTAAAGTCCATTTTAAAATCTTGTGTTGATTCCTATGTAGGCACCATTCATATTTGAGTCAATAGTATTTGCACTATCTGATACTTTTTCATATGAAACATGTCTATAATCATATGCTATTTCAATATCAAAATGCTCATTTATAGGAATAAAAAAACCAGCTCCTAGATTGAACGAGCCATAGTTTAAAGAGCTTTTGTCAGTGTGCGAGATATCAAGATAACCAGCTCCAAATCCAGCCTTAAAAAAAGGATTTATAAAGATATCAAAGTCAAATGCTTTTACAAGTTCTATGTTAATAGCGTATTTGTCGCTATCATTGCCTGTGGTTGAGAAGACATTTTTATCATTTTTCAAGTAGTCAAATGAAAATTCAACTGCGTAAGCTTTGATGTCTCCATAACCAATTTTAAATCTTCCCATTTCAGCTGATATGTTAGTGCTTTCTTTATCTGTAAAAGATTCATTCATATAGCCCGCGCCAACTCCAAAGTATACTTTTGCTTCAGCAAAAATGGATGTAATAAGTAGGGATAAAAGTAGTATTTTTTTCAAGTTTTTTACCTTTGTTTGTTTTAAAGTTTAGTCTGCAATTATAACCAAATAGTTACTCTCAATCTTAAAAAAACAAACTTGTTTTGTGCTATGAGAATATATAACTATAATTTTGTTATAATTTCGTCAAAAATTTAAGGATATTATTTATGGGAATTCCTCAACCAGCATTTTATATGTTTAAGTGTGAACAATCAGCTCCACCAGGTATGCCAAAACCATCATGTGTAACTCCAGAGACTCAAGACTTATTTCAGTACTTAGCACAAAAGTTAATGAAAGAGGGGATTATGGGAACTGTTCAGCCTATTCGTACTTCATGTATGAACCGCTGTTCTTCAGGCCCTGTCATGCTAGTTGAACCTGGACATGTTATGTACGCTGGACTCAATAAAGAGAAGATTGATAGAATTGTTGAAGAGCATATTATTGGCGGAAATGTAGTAGCTGAATATGTGATAGATAAAGAGCAGTGGGATGAGCCGATAACTCCAGCTGCTATGAAAAAACAGATGGGAATGTAGGAAGATTTATGACTATAGATATGTTGTACAGCAAAATTCACCGTGCTACTGTTACAGATGCTAACTTAAACTATGTTGGATCTATCACTATAGATGAGGAGCTTTTAGAAGCTTCTAAAATGAGAGTTGGGCAAAAAGTTGAGATTTTAAATGTCAACAACGGTGAGCGATTTTCGACATATATCATCTTAGGTGAGCGAGGTAAAAGGGACATCTGCTTAAATGGTGCAGCTGCGAGAAAAGTTCATAAAGGTGATAAAGTAATTATCGTTGCTTATGCTACTTATAGTGAAGAGGAGCTAGAGAACTACAAGCCAAAAGTTGTTATTTTAGATGATGATAATAACATTGACTATGTAGCTGATAGCATCTAAATGAATTATTGTGAGATGATTTAAATGAAATGTAATAAATTTTCGCCGAGAGGCGAAGCTTTAGTGAGATGATATAATGTTTGGCAAACTAGGCGATATGAGTAAAATGCTCGAAGGTATGCAAGAAAACGCTGCAAAGCTTCAATCTGAGCTAGAGTCTAAAACCTTTAGCGTAAAAAGTGGTGCTGGAATGGTTGAGCTAAGCGTTAACGGCAAAGGCGAAGTTATTGACTTAAATATTGATGACTCTCTTTTAGATGACAAAGACTCACTTCAGATTCTCCTTATTGGGGCAATGAATGATGCCAATAAAATGGTTTTGCAAAACCAGCAAAATAGTGCTTTAGGAATGTTAGGTTCGATGAGTGGGATGAACCCTTTTGGAGCAAAGTAGATGCTAAAGCTTGTTTTAGCTCTTAGCCTTCTGTTTTTAAATCTCTTCGCCTGTAAAGGCGGATACGACTCTTGCAAACTTAAAATTACAGACTCAAAAGCTATACAAAATTCTGCACTAAGCATAGCCATATCAAACAATAAAAGACTTATATATTCAAGCCATCAGCCAAATGCGAAAATCTTAAAACACGATAATTTTTTAAATCTTTATCTTATAGAAGTAAAAGATGACTTCAAACATCCATTTAAAATAAACAATAATCTATCTCTTAAAATTGCATCAGTAGATACAAAAAAAGCTATTGATGGAAAAATACTCAAACATCAAATCGGCTTAAATAGCTTTGCTACATTTAGTAAAAATACACAAACTCCTGCTCTACTTCTGGATAGTTGCTGTAACTTAGAGGGTATTGTTACAAGTAATGGAATTATAGAAAAAGCCTATATTGAGAGATTTTTAAGCTCAGGTTCTAGTGATTATGGTGATGTGGGCATTAGAGTTTACGATGTAAAGAGCAAAGTCACAATAAAAAAAGTAGATCCTTTTTATAAAACCAATCCTTTTAAGGTGGGTGATATAGTAGTTAGCTTAGATGGTAAAAAAGTCTACAATTCGGCTACCTTTATGCGCCAAATATTATTCTCAAAAATAGGAACACATAGAAGTATAAAGATAAAAAGAGGCTCAAAGCTCTCCGAGTTTAAAGTGATGGTAAACAAAAGGTATGGCGGTGGGTATGTAAGTGATACTTTTTTAGAGCAAAAAGGAATCTACTTTTCGCCAAATCTTAGTATTACACAAGTACGAGACAGTTTTGATGGTTACGGACTTAGAGTGGGAGATAGACTTATTCAGGTCAATGGTAAGGCTGTAAGCTCCACTAAGGATATTGCTAAGCATATTAATGATTTTAATTATGCAGTTTCTTTACTTTTTTCTAGAGATGGGTTTGAATTTTTTGTAAATATAAAAGGCGAGATAGAGAAAAAAAGCTTTTGGGAAGTGGTGGATAGTAGTGTTAATTAATCCTCATTTAACAAGAGTCCATATATAATTTCATATGCAAAATTTTGAAGCCTTTTTAGTAGAGAATTTACCAATATCAAAGAGTATCCATCCAGTGTATGAGAAAGCCTTGCAACAGATGTTGAAAGCTGGTGGTAAACGCTTTAGACCCGCCCTTCTTTTGGGAGTCGTAAAAGCATACAATCCGCTTATGAGTGCTGGTGCAAGATATGCAGCTTATGCAGTTGAGTTGCTTCATACCTACTCACTCATTCACGATGACTTGCCTGCAATGGATAACTCACCGCTTCGTCGTGGAGAGCCAACTCTGCATGTCTTGTATGATGAAGTAACCGCCATCCTTGTGGGAGATGCACTAAACACCTACTCTTTTGAAGTCTTAGCAAATGCACCATTTTCAGACTATACAAGAGTACAGCTAATAAATGAACTTGCGAAAAATGGCGGGCTAAATGGGATGGTTTTGGGTCAAGCCATTGATTGTTATTTTGAGAACAGACCACTAGGCATTGAAGATATAAAAACTCTTCATACAAACAAAACAGCAAAACTTATAGCCGCATCACTTAAGATGGGGGCTATTATAGTTGGACGTGAAGAGTTAGCAGAGTCGCTCTACGAGTTTGGCATAAAACTAGGACTTCTCTTTCAAATCCAAGATGACATACTAGATGTAACTCAGAGCTCACAAGAAGCAGGAAAACTAACAAATAACGATGGAGATAAAAATAGTTTTGTAACTATTTTAGGGCTAAAAGAGTCCATAAAAGAGGCAGATACATTAGTACAAGAGCTTAGTGATGAGCTTGAGAATTTTGATGAGAACTTAAAGTTTGAACTCTCTCCTCTGCTGGTGCAATATATAAATAGACATAAAGATAATTCTGACACTTAAAAATACTAAGCGGAGCAAAAGGACTTGTTCCTTTTGGGATCTAAGAAGTGAAGGCTAGCTTCATTTTATGAAACAAAACTAAGGAAGTAGAGACAATGAGTAATAAGATGCGTCAAAAGATGGCAGATAGCATAAGGTTTTTAGCAGCAGATATGGTTCAAGCGGCAAACTCAGGACACCCAGGCGCGCCTATGGGACTTGCTGATATTGCAGTAGTTTTAAGCGAGCACTTAAATCACAATCCAAAAAATCCAGAATGGCTAAATCGTGATAGATTGGTATTTTCAGGTGGGCATGCTACTGGGCTTATCTACTCTTTGTACTATCTTTGGGGATATGGACTCGAAGTAGAGGACTTAAAAAACTTCCGTCAGCTAGACTCTAAAACACCAGGACATCCAGAATATGGGCACACTAAAGGCATAGAGATTACTACAGGGCCTCTAGGTCAAGGCATCGCAAATGCAGTTGGTTTTTCTTTTGCTTCAAAGTTTTTAGGTGAGCAGTTAAATTCAGATACAGCCAAGGTGATAGATCATAATGTTTACTGTTTGTGTGGAGATGGAGATTTAGAAGAGGGCATCTCTTATGAGGCTTGCTCTATTGCAGGGCACAACAAGCTTGATAACCTTATCCTTATCTATGATTCAAATCGCATAACTATTGAGGGCTCTACTGATTTAAGTATCTCAGAAAATATTCGTGGTAGATTTGAGGCTCAAGGATGGGATGTAGAAGAGTGTGATGGACACAATTTCAATGAGATAGACCTTGCGTTGTCTCGTGCAAAAACTAATAAAAAACCGACAATCATCATTGCAAATACTGTTATAGCAAAAGGCGGTGGGGTACTAGAAGGCTCTGCTAATTCTCATGGCGCACCACTAGGCGATGATGTAATAGCTAAAGCAAAAACAGATGCTGGTTTTGATCCGACTAAGAAATTTTTTGTAGATGAAGATGTGATGGTTAGATTTAGATGCGCTATAGAAAAAGGAGATTTACTTGAGAGAGAGTGGCTTCATAGCCTTAAAACCCTTCCTCTGATGGAGCAAAACGAAGCTCTTGATAGATTTTTAAATCCTGATTTCTCTTGCATTGAGTATCCTACTTTTGAAAAAGCAGATGCTACTCGCAGCACAAATGGAAAAATCATTAATGCTATTGCAAAAGCACTTCCTAACTTTTTAGGGGGCTCAGCGGATTTAAGCCCATCAAATAAGACAAACTTAAATGATATGGGAGTTTTTCCAAAGGGTAGAAATATCTACTTTGGTATCCGTGAGCACGCTATGGCTTCTATCGTAAATGCGATGGCTCTTTATGGTCCACTTATGCCATTTTCAGCTACATTTTTTGTCTTCTCAGACTACTTAAAACCAGCTGCAAGACTAGCTGCACTAAGTGGTATACAGCACTTTTTTATCTGGACACATGATAGTATCGGAGTTGGTGAAGATGGACCAACTCACCAGCCTATAGAGCATCTCTCACAATTTCGTGCACTTCCAAACTTCTATGTTTGGCGTCCAGCTGATGGAGTTGAGAATGTTGAAGCTTGGAAGGTGGCACTAGAGATGAAAAACTCGCCATCAGCCTTTGTTTGCTCTCGCCAAAACTTATCAATCCTCCCAAGAGCAGTTACGGGTTCAGTAAGTCGAGGAGGGTATATGGTCTCATTTGATGAAGACTCAAGTATCACGCTTATGGCTAGTGGAAGTGAAGTAGAACTAGCTCTTGAAGTAAAAGAGAAGTTAAAAACTATGGGCGTAAAGGTAAATGTTGCGTCAATTCCTTGTTATGACCTCTTTATTGAGCAAGATGCTTCATATATAGACTCCATCATAAAACCACTTACAAGAAAAATAGCTATAGAAGCTGCTCGTGGTTTAGAGTGGTATAAGCTAGCCGATGAGGTTATTGGTATGGATAGTTTTGGCGCATCTGCACCAGCTGAGGAACTTTTTCTTAAATTTGGTTTTTCAGTAGATGCTATTATAGAGAAAATAAAGTAAAAATTTATACACCTTTTGGTGTATAAACTTCTAATATGGCGGGCGTGTTAAAATGCGGCTATCCACATATCCACGTCCAACAGTAAAATTGTATAAAACTTGATACTTATTGGATCTTAAACCTAGCAGCTCGTGTATCTCATCATCTAAGAAACATCCTATTCCAGTTCCAGATAGCCCCATGGAAGTGGCTTCAAGATATAGTTGCTGACCTATAGCTCCACACTCCCAAAAAAGCTCTTTATATCTGTGTGCCCCATAAGTTTGCAGCTCATTTGTAAAGTTACATAACATACTAAGACTAAAAGCGCCATCACTTGCAATGTTTTGAGCACAACTGATAGCTTTCGAGATAGCAGTAAAATCTCCCTTCTCAAGCAAAAACAGATGTTCAAACTCCGTGTAACTCCAGCTAAACTTAGCATCTAGCTCTTTTTTAAAATCTTCTTTAGTATTTCGTATAAGCATATATAGTCCACTCTCATACCCATCAACACGGTGCAGATAAATAACAAAATGGGCTGAGTTTTCTTTAGCATCTTGTGATAAAAGCACAGAGTTTAGTAAGGTGTGAAACTGCTTTTTTGTTATGCTTGAGTTATCCATCATATGAACACTTCGTCTATTTAGCACTACATCTTTTGACTCTTTGCTTGGAGACCTTGTTAGCTGGCTCTTTAGAGCTTTTGGTCTGGCTATTTGAGCCTCAGATGTTGCCTCTTCTACGCTTGGGATAATCTCCCACTCTTGCATCGAAGGGCTTAGTTTGTTTGCGATGCCATTAAATTTTAGAGGAACGCTCTCTATTAGTACGTCTAAAGATAGGTTTGAGCTTATATCCTCAGGTGAGACGATTAAGAGCATATCGGGAGTTTCATCTTCAAAAAATCTCTCCTTTTGAGATAGTCCTAAAAGAGTTGAAATATCAGCATCGCTTGCACTATCAAGTCTTGTGACTCTCCATCCGAGCATCTTAGCAGAGACTACAAAAGCTTGCCAAGCATGCCCAGCATCTAGCTGAGTGTAGCGAAATGCTCTCTCTCCATACTTCCAAGCCTCGCGCCACGAGATGCTAGAGAGTCCTACTATAAAGCTGTTTGTTGGAAGTTCCTCCCAAAAAGTTGTATCAAAACTTGCAAGCATCTCTACTGCATGCTTCTTTGCAGAGTAGTGAAAAACATTACTTTTAGCATCTTGCTCACTCATAATAGGAGGAAGAACAAGATAGGCTTCTGTTGGGTGTAAGTTTCCACTAGAGGCGTTGCATCTAACAGCCCAAGAGCTTCCACCAGACTCTTTATAAGCTGCAATCCCCATAGAAAACTGCAAAAGCCCAGATATGGACTCTTTTAGAAGTGGAGCTGATGGCAAGTTAGAATCGAGTAGATGATAGGGTGGGGTAGCATTCTCTAGTGCTAGAGGAAGCTTTAATGTTTTTGCACCCTTGTAAGTTCTAAATGGATCTGGCTGAGTAGCCCAGTCCATAAAGCCAAGTGAACGAGCATATTTTAGTCTGCTATGTTTTGTTGCCTCGTGGTAATTGTAAACTATCTGTAGTGATTTTTTCATGTGGGTAGTTTAATAGAGTATCCTTAAATCGTGCTAGAAAAAAAAGTTTATTATTTTTACATAGTTCTTTTTAATTGTGTCAATGTTAAAACCTCTTTTATGGACAAGAAACTAAAAACAATAGAAGAGTTAGTGAAGTTAAATGAAGAGCTTGTAGAAGTTGAGTTGATGCTAACTACAGATGAATTTAAAAGCTTTGCTGCTTTTTGCATAAAAAAAGATGTGAAGTTTAATGATTGGATACGAAAACTTGCACAAGACGCTTTAAAAAAAGATGCCTAGAGATACTCTAAAAGCTTAATCGCCACAAAGATAACCCCTAAAAATAAAAAAGAGGAGATAAAAACTAAGGCTGTCACAACTCTAGGACTGCAATCATAAAGAGATGCAAGATTTACATTGGCTACGGCAAGAGGCATCATAAGCTCTATAAAGATGATGCCCTTTACCATAGCATCTAGCTCTATATTTGCTAAAATCACAAAAGCGATAGCTGGAAGTATCAAAAACTTCAGACTCAAAACCCACACTACAAGCTTTTTGCTAATCTCTTGAATCTTCGTTCCATAGAGATAGATGCCAAACAAAAATAATTGCATAGTTATAGATGCATAAGCTCCCATCATAAGTGTGTTTAGGGCTACAGCAGATGGTCTATACTCTAAAAGGCTAAGGGTTATGGCTATAAGAGCCGCCCAAAGGATTGGAAGTTTTAGGATGTTTGTTAGGGATGTTTTTGTGTCAAAATTACCTCTTGAGTAGTAAAAAACGCCAACACTATAGACTACAAAAAGATTCATAAGATTTACTATAGTTGTGTAAGGGATGGACTCCTCGCCAAAGATAGCGATATTTATGGGGATGCCAAGGTTTCCAGTATTTCCTATAAGAGCAACTACTGATGCGATGCTATACTCTTTTGGAGATGTAAAGAGTTTTCTTGCAACTAAAGCTGAAAATATGAGAACCACAAGAACTATGCCTATATATACGCCAGAGGCATAAAAGAGTGTGATATCTATGGGATGAACAAGAAGACCCCAAAATGTGAGAAAAACTTGTAAGAAATAGACACTTATAATGGTGATGGTTTTATCATCAATACGCTCTTTAAAGCTCATCTTTGCGATGAAACCTAAGAAGATAAAGATGTATATGCCAAAAATTGAAAATATTATTGAACTCATAAGAAGATTATATCTGTTATAATTTCGTCATGCAAACATTAGAAAATATAAATAAAATCATTGAAAAAAACCAAGCTGTATTAGTCTATTTCTCGGCTCCTTCTTGTGGTGTCTGTCACGCACTAAAACCAAAACTCTTAGAAGCAATAGAAGCCAACTTTGAAGACTTTGTTATACAGAGCGTTGATATCTCAGAAAATGAAGATATAGCACCTCATTTTGGAATCTTTACTATTCCTACTATTTTAGTTTTTTTAGACTCAAAAGAGTTCTTAAGAAAGTCAAGAAATATGAGTGTAGATGAGGTGATACGAGAGATAAAAAGACCATATGAGATAATGAAGTCTTGAGCAAGAGCATCTTGATAACGGGCTGTTCTAGCGGAATAGGTTACGATACAGCTCACTTCTTACATAAATACGGGTATAGAGTCTATGCAAGTGCCAGAGATGCAAGAGATGTTAAGAGGCTAAAAGACGAGGGGCTAGATGCTTATGTGCTTGATGTTAGAGATGCTCAAAATATAAAAGAGGTCTTAGATATCATCACAAAGGATGGTGGAGAACTCTACGCACTCTTTAACAATGCTGGCTTTGGGCAACCTGGAGCAGTAGAAGATATTACAAGAAGTGTTTTAAAAGAGCAGTTTGAGACTAACTTTTTTGGACTTCATGAGTTAACTCGCCAAACTCTTAAGATCATGCGCCGACAAGGTTATGGGCGAATTTTGCAGCACTCCTCAGTTTTAGGCATCATCTCACTTCGTTTTCGCGGAGCTTATAACGCTTCAAAGTACGCTATAGAAGGACTTTGTGATACGCTTCGCTTAGAACTTATGGATACAGATATACATATCTGTACTATAAACACAGGGCCAATTCGCTCAGATTTTAGAAAAAATGCAATTATCAACTTTAAGAAAAATGTAGTTTCAGAGGGTAGTGTTTTTGAAAAAGAGTACAAAGAACAACTTCTTAGCGTAAAAGAGAAAGATAGTGATAATTTTACAAAAAATTCAGATGTTGTTATAAAAAACATACTCCACGCACTTGAAGCTAAAAAACCAAAACCGAGATACTACAACACCTTTGCAACCCATCTACTAGGCGGATTTAAAAGGGTTTTACCTACTAGCATCTTAGATAAGATTTTAAGAAAGATTTAAAGTATAAGTCACATTTCAAATCAATATCGCTACAATTTACAAACTAAAATTATAAGGAATATTTATGAAACGACTAAAGATATTTGTCTTGTCTCTGTTTGTGGCTTGTAGTGTGAATGCTGATATTGTTAAAAATTCAAAAAATACTATCAAAGATACAAAAACAAACTATCTGTGGCAGGACACAAAAGAGGTATCAACAAGTAAAAGAACATTTGAAGATGCTGTTAGTTATTGTAAAAATCTAGAACTAGATGGATATAAATCTTGGGAACTACCAGGTTTTGTTGAACTATTTTCCATTGTAGATACAAAAGTATACAATCCTACCATCTCAGAGAGTTTCAAGTATGTGGTCTCTGACAATTACTGGTCAGCTAAGACCTTTGGCCATGCAACAACCAAAGAAGCCTTTGTGGTAAATTTTTTATCTGGCGCATTTAATAGAGAAAAGATGGATGAGACATTTTATGTAAGATGTTATAAAAAGGACAACTAAGTAGTCCTTTTACTTCATAAAAGCTATAAGAGATGCTGTTATGGCAACATTTAGTGACTCAACACCTCTTTGCATAGGGATTTTTATAGCGTTATTGCAAAGCTTTATAACCTCAGGACTTACTCCCTCGCTCTCATTCCCCAAAACAAAGATAGACTTTTTGCTAGGCGTTATGTCGTAGATGCTTTTTTTCGCATGTGAAGATAGAGCGTAAATATCAGCATCACTTAGGTTTTCTAAGACATCTTCTAAGTTGTCACAGTAGTAGATTGGGAGTTTAAAGAGCGTTCCAGCACTCGCTTTTATAACTAGTGGGGAGATTTTTGCTGAGTTTTTCTTAGGAAGTATGATGCCATCAAGAGTTGAAGCTGCACATGAACGGATTATCATTCCTAAGTTTTGAGGATTGTGAATACCATCTAGGGCGATGAGCCTGAAACTTGGCATCTCTTTTATCTCAGATGCACTCTTGTAGCTCTTTGAGATGATATCTATGGCAACACCTTGGTCTTGTTTCGCATTTTTACTTATACGGCTTAGTGCATTTTTTTCGTGATAAGTTATCTCAATGTCTCTTTTTTTTGCTAAAGCCAATATCTCTTTTATAGCTCCATCAGTTTTGTTACTCGTTGAGAGATGAAGTTTGTGAACTTCGATGCTTTGATCTTGTAGAACTTCAACTACAACATTTCTGCCATAGAGTGTGATGATCTTTTCAAAGTAGTTTTTTTTATCTTTGTACTCTTGTGAATCTTGCAAATAGTCTTCCTTTTATTTAAATTTACATAAACTTATTTTGTAGCTTTTAGGTATGCTAACCAATTGCATACTCTATGTTAATGGAGTTGTAATGATGGTATGTTTTAAATAAGTCTCCAATTAGATCCTGAATCAAGTTCAGGATGACGCTTTTTTCGTCATTACGGACTTGATCAGTAATCCCATATGCGAAGTACTGAATTAAACAATATTATATACAATCTCTGTTTTATTTTTGATAACTTTTATCTCTTTTACTTGAAGTGTCTCAATCTCTAGTGCCATAAACTCTTCTATAGAGCTGATGCTATGTTTTGCTAACTCTCTTAATACTAAACCACGATATGCTTTTGCCCAATGACTCACACTTTTGCCATCTTTTAAAAACTTAAGGGTTGTATATGGCTTATTTATCTTATAGAACTTATCATAATATCCAGCTCTTAAATCTAAAATTTCACAACTACTTAAGTACAAATCTAACTGATAAGAGAATCTATCTTTATAAAACTTATCTGGAGCAATCTCGCCGATGTTATTGCCTTGCTTTACCTTGTAGTTAGCAATCTTGTCACCGCCAAGTAATGGACCATAAAGATTTGAGAAGATGATGGTGTTTTGTTTTAAATAAAGAAGCGCTTTAGCATCTAGAGTTTTGATGTCAAGGTATTCATAGGCTACGCCGTTATATCTTTTTATCGCTGGCATAAGTACAGATGTGAAAACGTCCTTTATGTAGGGCTCACAATCACTCATCTTTTTAAAACCAAATAACCCTTTTATGGCATCTTCATCGCCACTTAGAACAACCTTGTTATACTCTTGCAGTATTTCATCTCTTGCATTTTGTGCGCCAAAAAGCTCATTTTTTGTCTCTGCACCACCGCTATTTTTGCCCTCTGATGGTGAAAATAGTACCTTTATCATTCTTATATCCTAGCCTCATTTAGGAGGTAAATTTTTATCTTATTGTATCAGTTATAATGATATAATGAGCCAAAGTTAGCCTAAGGAATTTTTTTGAAAAAGTTATTAATCTATTTTATTTTGATTCTATTTATCGGCGCATCTCTAAATGCTAGTGTGATTTTGGGGAGTTTTGAGCTAGTAAAGGGAAGTGTAAAGTTAAAGAGTGAAGGCTCATTAAAAAGGAGTAACGCTACAAAGGGAATGGATGTAAAAAAAGGTGATTTAATAAGCTCGCTAAAAGAGGCAAACGCTGTTATAAAGCTCAAAGATGGCTCAACGTTGATACTAGATGAAAGTTCAACTCTGCATTTTGAATCGGACGCGCAAGTTCTACAAGAAGATGGCAAAATCTACTACAGTATAACTTCAAGAGATGCAAGAAACGCACTTAAAGTTAGGACTCCTTTTGCCATCATCGGCATCAAAGGCACCACATTTATAGTAGATACAAACAAAACTTCATCAGTAAAACTAAAAGAGGGGTTGGTTGGGATTCAGAGTTTAAAAGAGGAGTTTGAACTCTATAGAAAAGAAGTAGAAGCCCAGTACAATGACTATCTAACAGAACAAGAAAAAGAGTATCAAAAATTTTTAAGTGAGCAAAACAAGGGCGCTGCTTTAATGACTAAAGAGTTTGATTTAGAGGAGAAAAATATTATTACCTTTGATGGACAAAAGGTTAGTGAGAGTGCATGGACTAAAGAAGATGATGCGGAGTTTGAAAGATTTGAGGCACTTGCGGAGTCTTTAAAATAGTATGTGTTTTACTTTAGGACGCAGACATGCTTAGAGAGAAATTTCTCTACCTTTTTGTCTTACTTCCAGTATTTGCCCTTAGCCTCTACTTGCATATATATAGGGTTGAGCCATTTGAAAACTTCTCTTTGAAGTTTAATGATATAAACTTTGAGTTGCAAAAAAAAGAACCAAATAAAGAGATAGTTTTTGTTGCAGTTGATGAGAAAAGCGTAAATGAGTTCGGCAGGTGGCCATTTCATAGGGATGATATCGCTAAAGGTATTGACGCTTTAGTGGAAGCTGATGTAGTTTTGTTAGATATGATATTTTCTGAAAAAACTACACAAGAGCAGGATTTAGCCTTAACAGAGTCAATCTTGAGCCTAAAATCAAGTGTTTGTGGCTTTTTTTTAAGACATAACTCGACACAAAAGATAAGTAATGAGGAGCTAGATATCTTAGCAGACTCTTCTCTTGATCTGCTTCAAGCACAAATATCAAAATATAAAAATCCCTTTTTTGTCCACGCACCATTTGCTGAGATGAATATAGTACCGATTATGCAAGCTTGCAGCATGAGTGGAAGTTTCTCAACTCTTAGTGAGAGTGACCATCTATTTCGTTCGTATCCAGTAGCAGTCTACTTTGACAATCTTTTATATCCATCTTTAGCTATACAAGGGCTGAGACTCAAATTTGATAAAGATATAACAAGAGTAGATGCCAATCATATAGAGATAGCTGAGCACTTAGTTGAGATAAATGAAAAGGGCTTTGTAAGACTAAACTTTTATGAAGCGCATCTCTATCACACTCTCTCTTTTGTGGATGTAGCTAAGAAAAAAATCGCGCCTGAGTATTTTAGAGATAAGATAGTCATTTTAGGTATCACAGATGTTGGATCTGGAGATGTTGTAAGCACTCCTGTTGGACAGATTGCAGGGCCATTATTGCACTATACGTTTATATCTAACTTGCTTGAAGGGCATTTGATAAAGGAACCTAAAAGTGTTACTAGTTATCTGATAATTTTTATGGTTTTATTGCCTTTTATTTTGGTCTTATTCTTTAAAAAGGCTCTTTATCGTGTTCTTATAAATACAGCTATATATCTTTTGTTATATATCTACATAAGATATCTTTTTGTAAGCCAGATGATATATATAGACCTCTTTTATCCTTTAATCTCTTTAATTATTAGTTTTTTAAGTGTTGAGGCAATGGCTTTTACTTTACAAGAAAAAAGAGGAAAGTTTATGCGCGGAGCTTTTTCTAGTTATCTCTCAGCAGACTTACTTGATAAACTGATAGAAAATCCTGAAGCTCTAGCCCTTGGCGGAGAGAGCAAAGAGCTTACTATACTCTTTAGTGATATTCGTGGTTTTACAAACATCTCTGAGTCCATGAGCCCAGTTAGCCTTATCACACTACTAAACAGATACTTCACACCTATGACAAAAGCGGTTTTAGACAATGGTGGAATGCTTGATAAGTATATCGGTGATGCAGTGATGGCGTTTTTTAATGCTCCAGTTGATGTAGAAAATCATGCAGATGCAGCATGTTTGAGCGCACTAGAAATGATAAAAAAGTTAGATATGTTAAATGTTGAGTTAGCAAAAGAGGGGATAGAAGCTATTAAGATAGGCATTGGAATAAACACAGCAGAAGTAGTTGTTGGAAATATGGGTTCTGATACAAGGTTTAACTACACGGTTATAGGTGATGGAGTAAACTTAGCATCAAGAGTTGAAGGGCTTACTAAAAACTATGGTGTAAGCATCCTGATAACTGAATTTACGCAAGCCAGCTTAAAAGCTGATTTTCTATATAGAGAGATAGAGAGAGTTAAGGTAAAAGGTAAAGATGAAGCTGTGCTTTTGTATGAGCTAATGAGTAGTAGTGAGAATACTAGAAAGTTAAAAGAGTTGTATGATGAGGCACTAAGCATCTACAAGAGTGAAGATTTTAGGCGAGCTGAGAGTTTATTTACTACTTTAGCCTGTGATTACGATGATGCACCCTCTAAATACTTTTTAAAACTTGTAAAAGATAATCAAGCGTGGGGTATCCACAAGATGACAACAAAGTAGGACATAAGAATGAAACAGCAAACTCAAAAAAGTCAGAATGCAAATGAGATACTAAATGTAATTTTTACACATATAACGGAGATAGCATCTAAAAGAAATCATGATGATATCATCTCTATCTTAGCGAATATGGGCAAAGCGCTTACCTCCGCTGACAGATGTACTGTTTGGGTTTTAGATGGCCAAGAGATATGGACAAAAGTAGCTCACGGTATGGATGCCATAAGACTTCCAAAAAACTCTGGAATAGTTGGCCACTCTATTGCAACAGGAGAAAAAGTTATCATAGATGATGTTTACAAAGATTCAAGGTTCAACCCTGATATAGATAAAAAAACGCTCTACAGAACAAGAAGCATGATGGTTATCCCCATGGTTGGTAATTATGGCGAAATAATAGGAGCGCTTCAAGTCATAAACCACTTAGGAGAAACAGGCATTTTCGAAGAGAGAGATATGGAGCGTCTGATGCTAGCTAGCACATACGCAGCGGAGACAATTATATCTGCCAATCTTTCAAAAGAGATAGCAGATACTCAAAAGGAAGTTGTCCTTACTATGGGTGCGATTGGCGAGAGCAGAAGCAAAGAGACAGGAAATCATGTAAAAAGAGTAGCAGCATATTCAAAAATACTAGCTCTTGCTTACGGCATGGATGAGAGTGAAGCCGAACTCTTAAAACAAGCTAGTCCTATGCATGATATTGGAAAAATTGCTATACCAGATGCAATCCTTAAAAAACCTGGACGCTTTAATGATGAAGAGAGAGCTATTATGGATACGCATGCAGAGTTAGGGCATGCAATGATAAAAGAATCAAAAAGACCACTTCTAAAAGCAGCATCCATCGTGGCATACGAACATCATGAAAAATATAATGGCCAAGGATATCCCAGAGGAATAAAAGGTGAAGAGATTCATATTTATGGCCGCATTACCGCACTTGCAGATGTTTTTGATGCGCTTGGTAGTGATAGAGTCTATAAAAAAGCGTGGGAAGATGAAAAGATTTTTGCACTACTTAAAAAAGAGAGAGGTCAACATTTTGATCCACTACTAATTGATCTATTTTTCAAAAATTTAGATGATATTTTAGTAGTTAGGCAAAAGTATAAAGATACATACCAAGAGAGTAAACCTAAAGAGCGAGAAAGAAAAGAAATACAGATATTAGGAGCCTATGGAACAAAAGCAAAAGGTTTTGGAACAAGTTCATTTTTACTAAATAAACAAACTACAATAGATGCTGGAAATATACTCTCTACCCTTGGCGAAGAGAGTGTGAATATAGAAAATATTTGGCTAACACATTCGCATTTAGATCATATTAGTGATATTGCATTTATACTAGACAATTATTTTTCTCAGCGAAGTAAAACTCTTAATATAAAAGCATTACCAGCAACCATCAGAGCACTAAAAGAGCATTTTTTTAATGGTCTTATATGGCCAGATTTTTCAAAAATCAATCTAGTGAATTCTAAGCTTAAATCTTTATCATATGAAGAGATAGAAATAGGAGTTGAATATACTATTAATGAAAGCGACTCCATAAAAGCATTTAAGACAGATCATACTGTGCCAAGTTGTGGATATATTTTTACAAGAGATGGAGATTCTGTCCTCGTAACAGCAGACACATACTCGCTACAAAATGTTATAGAGATAATAGATAGCCAAAAAAATATAAATAGTATAGTAATAGAGTGTTCATTCCCATCAAGTATGCCAAAACTCGCAAAGGAGAGTAAACATTTAACTCCAGAGTTACTGTTTGAGAGTATGCAAAAGATAAAAAGAGAAGATATCAGGTTCTATATAAATCATATTAAGCCAAGTTATTTAGAAACAATAGCTAAGGAAATCAAAGCATATAGGGGAAAAATGACACCAATAATACTAAAAGACGAAGATTTTATCATTTTCTCTAAAAAAGACTTGACATAGGAAATATTTTGCACTATAATTCTGGCTCAATTTCGATGCTGGCATAGCTCAGTTGGCTAGAGCAGCTGATTTGTAATCAGCAGGCCCGGGGTTCAAATCCTCGTGCCAGCACCATTGAAATAGAATATTAGAA
>Ga0265293_10004470_pt1 | contig 24566 bp, 9 predicted proteins | sample Munlanlewell138R_FD_192505 | JGI IMG/M metagenome (GOLD analysis project Ga0265293, IMG submission 192505) | Leachate microbial communities from a municipal landfill in Southern Ontario, Canada - Leachate well 138R | ecosystem: Engineered > Solid waste > Landfill > Unclassified | place: Canada...
TGGCACGTTTAGTTGGCACTACGGGCAAGGTGTATGCGATAGAACCCATTCCATTGTTTGGTGATATATGGATTAAAAACGTGAAACCCGAACAAAACCAACAGGCAATGTTGCTGCCATTTGCTTTAGGAAAAGAAAAAGGAACGGTGCAAATGGGAATGCCCACTAAAAATGGGAGATTGCATCATGGCATGACAAAAATTGCAAGTTCGGCTCAAGAGCAGTATGTGCATATGTTTGATGTGGATATGCAAAATCCTGATGAATTATTTGCAGATATTCCTGCCCTTGATTTTATAAAATGTGATGTGGAAGGGTATGAATCTGTGGTATTTGATAATATGCAACATACTATTTCACGATTTCGTCCGCTTGTGCAAACAGAATTAAGTGGTGATGAAAATAGGCAGCATGTAATTGATTTTTTCACATCTCGTAATTACTCCTGTGCAGTGTTGAAAAATAATTCTCTTACTTCTATTTCAAAAGATGATGCAATGAAACTTTCACAAGATTTTTATTTTATTCCGAAATAAATAAAAAAAACATTCATATAAGTAATTTTACTTAATATTTTTTTCTATTTTTGTCCATTAATAAATACAACCTTCGTTTAAAAGGAGAAATATGTTTAATTAAAATTTGTATAATTCATGAAACAACTCAACAAACAATCAAAACGCTTGCTGTTTTTTGCAATTGCGTTTTTTACGTTTGGGTATGCAAGTGCTCAAATTGAAGTGTCTGGGAAACTTACTGATGCAAAAGGCAAACCTATTGATTTTGCCGATGTAGTAGAAGTAGGTACAAACAATGGTACATTAACTGACAGTGATGGTGCATGGACGTTAACAGTAAAAAGTACAGAGTCGGTACTTGAGTTTGCGTTTATGGGCTATGAAAAAAAACAGGTAAAAGTTGGAAATCAAAAGGTTCTTAATGTAAGCCTTCAAACAGAAGCAATAGATGTTGGACCTGTAACATTTATTGGATATGCGGCGGCACGACCAGAAGACCTTGTGGGTTCGATAGTGCAATTACAAAACAAAGATATCGTGAATCGTCCAGTTTTGGCGGTTGATCAAGCTCTTTCGGGCTTAGCTGCTGGGGTACAAGTTCGTGCAAATACAGGAACACCGGGTGGTAAAATGGATATCGTTGTTCGTGGTCGTGGTACAATTGGCGATGCACGTCCTTTATACGTTGTTGATGGAGTGCAAATAGGTAATGAATATCGTGGAGATCCTTCAAATATTGACCAAATTTCTATTTTGAAAGACGCATCTGCAACAGCAATTTTTGGTGCACGTGGAGCTAACGGTGTTATTATTATTACAACAAAAGGTGGTCAGGCTCCTGCAGAAGAGGCATTTACTACCGTGAGTGTTGATGCGTATCGTGGAGTGCAATCTACATGGAAACGAATTGATGTAACAGATGCGTATGAATATGCAGAGATTTTAAATCACAATCAAGTGTTAGCAAAAAAAGACTCTGCATTTACACAATCGCAAATCAATAATTTCTCGAACACAAACTGGCAAGATCAGGTGTTTCGTGATGCAGTAATCGAAAAATATAAATTACAAATTGACGGAGGTTCTACAGGCGGTTCTTGGAGTACTTCTGTTGGTTACACCAATCAAGAAGGTATAGTGCGAGGTACTGATTATACACGATATGATTATGGATTTAAAATGATGCACAAACTTACAGATAAAATTGATTTTGGTGCAAGTTTAGGATTTAACGTGTCAACTCAAAATGCGGTATATGAAGGTAATCTTGAACAATCTGCCTTAGGTGCTGCGTTAATTGCGGATCCAACTATTCCAGTATATGATTCAACAGGAAATTGGGCTGCTCCTACAAACTCGTATTATAATCCAGTTGGGGTTATTGAGGCAAACAATGCGAATACTCCAAACATAACAACAAAAGGTTTTGGATTAGGGGGTAACGCATGGCTTACATATAAAATCTTTAAAGGATTTGAGTATCGCACACAATATAATTATGGTAATTGGAATAATGTAGAAGAGTTTTTTGTACCTGTATATTTTATTAAAGGATCACAAGCACAATCAAACAGTTTACTTTCTCGACGTAATCAATTTGGTGATAATTGGGGTTTAACAAATACGTTTACATATTCATACAAAATATATAATGCTGATTCTTCAGTTATTAATCACGACTTCCGTATATTAGCAGGACATGAGGTATTATATGCTCGTCAAGAAACAGATAGATACAAAATTGAAGATTTATTAAGCGAAGAAGAGTCAATGCGTTATTTTATTGCAGGTACTAATAATTCGGAAGTAAATGTGAATACATGGGAAGCTCCGAATGAACATAGCATGCTTTCATATATGGGACGATTAGAATATGCATTTCAAGATAAATACCTTATTAATGGAACAATTCGTCGTGATGGTTCATCTCGCTTTGGAGCTGGAAGAAAATTCGGATATTTCCCAGCAGTGGGTGTTGCATGGAAAGTTAATAAGGAATCATTCTTTTATGGAAATGAATGGTTAAAGACCAATGTTTCTATGTTTAAAATTCGTGGAGGATGGGGTAAAGTTGGTAACGAAAATATTGGAAATTACCAATTTGTTGGAACATCAGGAATTGATGCAAATTCTTCATATAGTTTTGGTAAAAACGTTGTGTCTGGAGCTGTGCCATTAACAATTGCAAACGAGGATTTGCACTGGGAAGAAGCAACCAGTTGGAATATTGGTACAGATATAAACATGTTCAAAAATAAAGTGATGTTTAATTTTGATTACTTTATTAAAAAGAATATGGATAACCTTATACGTATTGCAGTTCCTGCAATTGTTGGGGTAGATGGTGCTGATAAAAATCCGTACGTGAATACTGCTGAAATCTTAAATAAAGGATACGAGCTTTCATTAACATATCGTAATCAATATGCAACAGAAACAATGAAACATGCATTCAAATATGATGTGAGTGCTAACTTTACTCAAATTACTAATGAGGTTGTGTATCAGGCAGAATCTGAATTGCCAGGTGGTTTTGACCAACGTGGAAACGTATATGTTGCAAATACAAAAGAAGGATACCCAATTGCTTCATTCTTTGGATATCAGGTAGATGGAGTATTCCAAAATTGGGGGCAAGTGAATCAATCTGCACAAACAAATGCAGCTCCTGGTGATTATAAAATTGTTGATGTAAATGGTGATGGACGTATTTCAACTGCTGATATTACTTATCTTGGTAGTCCACATCCTAAATTTACGTACGGATTTAATGCAAATTGTGGTTATGCTGGATTTGATTTAGGTTTTTCATTCCAAGGAGTGCATGGAAATAAAATTTACAACATGACAAAATGGTATCTTGATGGTGGAGATTTTGGTTCAAATTTCTCTACTCGTCGTTTAGATGTGTGGTCTGCTGATAATACAGGTTCAGACCAACCAACTGACCAAACATGGTTTACTGGTAAAAACTCATTATACCCATTATCTGCATTTATTGAAGATGGTTCATATTTACGATTGAAAAATATAACATTCGGTTATACGCTTCCTGACGAAATTGCAGCTAAAATGAGATTGAATAGATGTCGTGTATATACCGTGATTCAAAATGCATTAACATTCACGAAATATAGCGGTTTTGATCCAGAAATTGGAACAAACGAAACTACAAACTGGGAAGGTCCTGAATTTGGTATTGACAGAGGTGCATACCCACAAGCTCGTTCAATAGTATTTGGTGTAAATCTTGAATTTTAATTCTAAAAAAGTACAACTATGAAAAAAATATTAGGAATATTAGTAACTTCTTTTGTACTCTTTTCGTGTACCGAAGATTTTATAAACAAGCAACCTCTTGGGGTTGAAACAAACGTGATTTTCTATGATAAAGTAGAGAATTGTGAGTTAGCTGTCAATGCTATATACGACCCACTTGGTTGGGAATCTATGTATCAAGTAGGTATGATGGCTCTTGGAGATATGACATCTGATGATGCTGAAAAAGGAGGAGGCGACAATGTGCTTCAATATAAATCAGATCAAGGAGCAATATTTGATATTGTAACATTTACTGTAAATCCTATCAATGGCTATCTTGCTAACATATGGGATGCATCGTATATTGGTATTGCACGTGCAAATGCTATGATTGATGCTACAAACAAAATTGATGCTACTAATGATGATTATTCAACATTTAAGAGATTACGTGGTGAGGCTCGGTTTTTACGTGCATTATACTATTTTGATCTTGTACGTATCTATGGTCCTGTGCCTCTTTTGAAACAAGCAATTGCTCCTGCAGATGCTATTGATGTTGGTAACCGTGCCGATGGAGATGATGCACAAGGAACAAAACAAGTAAAAGCTATTTATGATTTTATTATTGAAGAATTAGAAGCAATACAAAATGATGTTCCTTGGACATATAATGCTGATAATTACGGACGTGTTACTGCAGCAGCTGCAAAAGCTCTTTTAGCAAAAGCGTATTTGTATAAAGCTGACATATTTTCAAATTCTGATAATGAATATGAAAAAGCATATCTTGCAGCGAAAGAAGTACTTGATAATGCAAGTTATGGTTTAGAGGCAAAATATCAAGATATTTTTGATTTGAATCTTGAAAATGAAAGCAGTAAAGAATTTATTTTTACTATTCAGTTTACAAGTGGTAGTAGTACCTTACGAGGTGGTGAAGGAAATATTCGCCCAATTTATGTTACACCACGATTCTTTATTAATGCTCAAGGAAAACCCGAGAAAAAAGACGGATACGGATATGGATTTAATATCCCTCGTCAAGATTTAATAGATGCATTTGATGCAAATGATCCTCGTCTTGACATGGTGTTAGCAGAAGGTGATAGTTTATATTGTAATGCGTTTGGTTCACCTCAATGGACAAAAATAGCTAAAGTTGATTGGAATACTGGATATTATTGTATGAAAGGATCTGTAAATTATGAGCAATTCGCTGGATTTAACACACAAGTAATTGGTAAAAATATACCAGTAATTCGTTATGCTGATGTAATGCTTATAGCTGCTGAAGCTGGTTTTAAAGATGGAGGTTATAAAGCAGAGGCGTTAAAATATGTAAATGATATTAGAAAACGTGCACGCGAAAGTAAACGAGTGTTAAATGCGTATAATGATTATACGTATAGTGTAGGTACTGTTCCTGCTGATTTATCTGCTATAACGTTAGATGATATTAAAAAAGAACGTCGTCTTGAATTATATTGTGAAGGACATAGGTTTTTTGACTTAGTTCGTTGGGGAGATGCTGATGCTATATTGGGTGCAATTACGAAAGATGTTGCTGGATATCCAGTACTTTGGAACCCCGCAACATTAGGACGTATGCCTATTCCTCAAGCTCAGATTAATCTTCATACAGGCGGAAAATTAGTTCAAAATCCAGGATATTAATTTTAAATGAATAAGTTTATGAAAAAGATTTTAATAATAATTACACTCGCATGTGTAGGAATGTTCTACTCATGTAAAGATAAAGTCGAAATTCCATCAGGAGGATTTGCTTGGTTTGATGAAGGTGATATTTTGCAAAAATCAAATCCAAGCCCAACAACAGTAAATGTAGGGCAAGCATTACTATTTGTTAGTACTGCAAATGATGCTGATGTATATACTGTATGGCCAGGTGAACTTGGTTATGATTATACAAAACGATTACTTAACGACACCTTGTTAGATGACACTGTAAATGTGGTTAACAAGAAAAATCAAGGACTTGCTCTTTCACTTCGTTCCGGAGAGTTTCGTTCACAATCGTACAAATACACAAAAATTGGCGAAAACACTATTTATTTTGTAAGTCGTAATATTACCGATGGTGGTAGAGAATACAAAGAAGTTGTGGATTCTGCTAAAATTACTGTAATTGATACAGTTGCAGCATTATTTGTACCTTCTGGAGAAGATGCTGGCACATACAGGTTTTTACCCTTAGCACCTGCTGGAGCTGAGTATGAAGTTGATGGAAGCATAGTAACTTTATTTGTGTCGCATAGTGATGATTTATCAGCAGTTTCTATTGTTATAAAAGCTGGTAGATGTACGGTAACTGTTGACCAAGGTACTGTAAATGAAACTGCTTCAGGAGCACGATGGACTGGTAGTCTTGAAACAAATAGAACAATTACTGTTACATCTGCAAGCGGATATACAAACACATATACACTTACTGCAGAAAAAGGAACTGCTCCAATTCCTTCTTCGGAAAAAGAAATGCTTTCATTTTCTGTAAATGGATATACTGCTGAAATTTCAGGAACTGCAGTGAATCTTGAAGTACCAACTGCTTTAGATATTACTGATGTTAAGCCTGTGTTTACTCTTTCAGATAACGCAGAGGTTAGCGTTGGTGGAGTAACACAAACATCAAATTCTACATCTGTTGATTTGTCGGCTATACTTACATACACCGTAAAAGCTGCAGATGGTTCTACGGTAGATTATACTGTTACTACAACTACGGTTGATACAAAAATGACAGCATTTGCGTTTTCAAATCTTAATCCTGTAGTTAAAATTGATAATATTGTTGGAAATGTTATCAATATTACTGTATTCCCAGGAACAGACATTACTACATTAATTCCATCTATTACTATGACAAAATTTGCGCAAGCATCTTATACTAATGGTGGTCAAGATGTTGATATTGAAAGTGGTGTTACAGAAATTGATTTTTCTGCACCAGTTGAAATATCTGTTTATACAGATGTTGATACAGTGAAATATACTGTGAATGTAGGATTTTAATTGCGGTACCATAATACATGGTTAAAAAGAGTGTTGAGTTTTTAACACTCTTTTTTTTGTATCAAACTTTCAGCTTTCTCCCTTTTAGTGTGATGAAATCTGAATAATTTTATGATACTGCGAAAAAAATTGTGCTGAACATTTTAAAATCAGCCTATGAAAATGTAATATTATATCTCACTATCGTAATAATATAACACTTCCAAAGTTTTTATATTTTCCTGTATTTGTTGCTTGACCTTGCCAAATAGTTCCGTCTAAAAATATTGCTTCAATTTTCCAAATATATGTATCGGCTTTGAGAGGTTTTTTGTTATATGTACCATCCCAACGAGTGAGTGCTGTTCCTTCGTCAGTTTCAAAATGCCAATCATCATACCATACTAAATTTCCCCAAGAATCGTAAATCCATATTTTAAACACTTCAATATTAAATCCTTTGGGTTCAAAATATCGCACCCCATGAGCAGGGTTTAATGGTGAAAATGCATTTGGAACATAAATACCTTTTTGAATGTTTACAAAAATTTGTTTTGTTATACTGTCTTTACACCCATATTCATTTTCAATAGCCATATGAATATCAAAATATCCATAACGGTATGAATGTTCTATAGGCGAAGAGTAGTTTTCCCATGTCTGGATAATAGCATCTTGTTGCTTTGCTCCAGTTACATACCATCGTGATTCAAATCCTAAATTAATAGCAAGTGTATCGTTTTGTATGGCATCTTGTTTCGAGGTGTTTATAAATGAAGCTGTTATGTCTGCCCCGGGAAGCGACCACTCAAAATCAGCAATTGGGTTTGGACTAATAAAAACTTGTATAAATGTGCTGTTACTACATCCATACATATTTGTTGCTGTTGCAAACACAGTATCAATACCGGGTGCAATCCAATCAGCAATTGCATATGTGCGTTGTTTTACGTCATCGTAGGTATATAAATATCTATCACCGCTTACAGTCCATGTGTATGTTGTTGCAGAGTCAACAGGATATATTTGATATCGAATATTTGAAGTGTTTTCGCATAATTCTGTAGCTCCAAACATATGTGGTTGCGGTATAGGAGCAACAGTAAAGCTTATTCTTCGTTTTGTGCTGTTGCAACCATCAATTTTTTGTGTTATCCAATATGTATATACTCCTGCTGTATCTGAAATTTCAGGAACATAAGTCGGTGAGTTTTCGAGTAATAATGTGAGTGCATCTTCTTCGTACCAATTTATATTGACACCCGTTGCGGTGATTGGATGAATTTCGTCGCCAAAACAAATATGTGAATTTTCAACAAGTGGTTGTTCCGGACGAGCTACATAGGTGTAGGTAAATACTGTAGTGTCGCTTATGCAGGCATGTTCGGTTGAAAATGCTTTAAATGTAACGGCTTTGTTTAGTTGAAGAAGATTTGCCGCTGGTGTATATGTGTTTGTGTTTGTTGCTATGAGTTTTCCAAACGGGTCAAGCCATGTTGTTGAAGCTGTTGATGTTTGCTCGTTTGTGAATGATGAAATGATTTCGTAGTTACATGATTTTTTGTTTGCAACAATAGGTGCAGCAGGTTTTTCTGTAACAGTATATGAAGCAGATGCAGCTTCACTTACGCATGAATTTTTGTATCGAACAGCGTAGTAGGTATGGGTGCCCGGTGTTGTTTCTGTGTTAGAAAACGTAGTACCTATATGAATGGGAGTTGCTTCGGTGGGATATTCTGGATAGGTATTGAACCAATATATTATTTCTGGATTTGAAAGCACTTGCAGCTGGGGTGCTTGATTGTATTCGCACATATTTTGTGCTCCTGAAATACTTGGCTTTGGCGATGAGGTAATTACTATACTCACATATTCAGCTTCTCCACGACATGCGGTGTCTTGCACAACAAAATAGTCGTATGTTCCTTCTTTTGTAATGTGAGGAGAATATGTTTCGCCCTCGTGAATTTCTACAGTAGGATTACTTGTTTGAAACCAATGAAATGTAGCATTGGGTAAGCCTTGTGCTGTAAGTGTAGGTACTGTTTGATATATACAAATTGTTGTGTCGTTGGAAAGAATAGGTTTTGGTGTGCCACAACTCAATATTTGTAATCGTGCTTTTGTTGGTTCACTTTCACACGAATTGCGTGTTTGTGTTACAAAATATTCTTTAATAATATCTTGTGTTTGTTTATGAGGAAATACATTTCCATCATGCAATTTATTTTGTAACAATTCATTATCATACCATCGTATGTTAGTGCCTACGGCGTGCATTTCTGTTGTTAAATCATAGGTAAATGTAGTAAGATTATGTGCAATAGGTGCTTCTGTTTCGTGCACAGAAACGGTATGGTATGCAGTGTCAATACAGGAATATGAATTTGTATATATATACATTAGTTCATAATTTCCTGCTTCCATAGTAGGATTAAATTCAGTATTGCTAATTCCTTCTCCAAACAATTTTCCTCCCGAAGGTATGAGTGTAAGAGTGAAAGGTTCGTCGTATCTACATATATCATGTTTTCCACTTATGCTTACTGTTGGTTTTGGTGCAATGCGAAAGCTTACTGTTGTACGCGGACTTTCACAAATATTAGTTTGTGAAACATAATACGTATATACACCTGGATTCGTTTGTTCGTGTTCAAATATATCACCTTCAAAAATAGGTGTTGGTGCCGATGCCGAAGAATACCATCGTAATGTATCACCAAGAGCTGTAATAGTAGGTATTTCTTGATATTCACATACGGTAAATCCATTTGAAATGGGAGCTGGTGTTGGACAATCGGTAAGTGTTAACCGAACAGCTGTAGGTTCACTTACACATGAGTTTTGTGTTTGTGTGGCGTAAAAAATGGTGTCTGTTTCTCCTTGTATTCCTGTTGAAAATATATTACCGCTATGTATAAGATTTGTTGTGTTTTTATCGCTATACCATTTAATTGAGTTTCCAATCGCCTCTAAATAAGGTGTTTGAAAAACAGTTAATCCTGATTTATCTTCTGCTATTGGTGGGGGAGTAAAGTGAACTTGAATACCAGTTGCAGCTTGTGCGGAGCATGAGTTGATGTCTGTATATGAATAGTTTATAGTGTAAAACCCTTCGCCAATTGATGGATCAAATATATTATCTGTAATTCCTGCACCAGTAAATGTTCCACCTTCAGGAGAAGCCATAATAGCAATAGGCTCACTGTCGTTACATATAGTTGCAGGGGCTGTTATAGTTATTGTGGGCTGCGGATAAATATCAAGACTAAAATGGAGAGGAGGGCTTGCACAACCAGTATCTTGAATTATATACCATGCATAATTTCCGGGAGTGGAGTGTGTAGGGGTAAATGTATAAGGATTACCAGGTAATATGGTTTTAACAAGTTCATTATCTTTTGTATATATATCTAATTTTTTAAGTTCCGGAAGAATGTTGCTAAATGTAAAACTTGGAAGAGGTTCATATTCACATATTTCTTTGTGTGTTTTATCAATTGTTGGTGCTGGAGTACCGCAGTCAATAATGGTAAGTGTTTTTTCTACGGATTCGCTCACGCAACCATTCATGCTTTGATTGAGTACGTATGTCCAAATACCTTCGGTTGATTGTCCGTGCACAAATGATTTTCCTGTTCCTACTAAAGTAGTAGATGGCATATGCCAACGAATACTCCCTTGACCTTGTGCATAAAGATATTCGTGCATATCATATAAAATAATTGTTGTGTCGTTTACAAGAGGTGGTGGTGTAAAATATACAGTAACATCTTGATTTGTTGAATTTGAACATTCGTTAGAATCTGTGTAACTATAGGTAATAGTATGGGTTCCTTCTCCTATAACTGATGGTTGAATGTCTGTAATTATGGTAGAATTATAGCTAAATTCACCATTAGTCGGTGTGCCTGTAAGTAATATACTTTCTGCATCAAAACATATATTCGAAGGCATGTTGGTAATGTTTACTATGGGTAAATCAAAAATGTGTAATTGAATTTGAGTTTGTGGTCCTTCGCATTGCTCGGCATGGTCAAATTGCGATACGTAAAATGTGTATATTCCCGGTTCTGTTTCAGTAGGAGTATATGATGATGCAGTGTTCAGCAATTCTGCATGTGAATTTTTCCAATAAATATCGGCAGTTTCATTTCCTAAAACGCTAAGTGTTGGCATAGTTTCTCCATAACAAATTTGTTTGTTTTCGCCTTGAGGGGCAGGCACTGGACAGTCGGTAATAGTGAAAATTCCCGGTGTTGCAACACTTTCACAATTATTTTGTGTTTGTGTAAAATAATAGGTATATGTGCCAACTATTCCCTGATGCGTGGTGTTGTCTATAACAGTACTTGCTGGAGGAGTAAATGAATTGCCAGTACCTATTTGATTGAGAGTAGAAATATCATCATAAATGCTAATAATACTCCCAATAGCTGTTATTGCAGGAATATTTGTTTCTGTAATATTTTGACTTATTGCAGATGTGTGTGTAACAAGGGGAGGGGCTGTGTAAAATACATGAATATCGGCATCACTTTGTGCAGAGCAGCCATCAGTGTCTTCAATTAACACTGTAATAGTGTATATTGTTTCGGTTTGTTTGGGAGCACTATTTGGATTAAAATACCAGTCATTTCCATTTGTTACACCATCTCCTGAAAATAATATGTTTTGTATAGTTTTTTGTGTTGTTGCTGTTAATTTTATTTCGGCATCATCAATACAAATACTTGATTGTGGTGTAAAGGTAATTACTGGAAGTTCAAAAACTGGAATTGTGATATCTGCGGTGTTTGTACAGTTATTTGCATCTGTTACTGAATATGTTACTGTATGATTTCCAGCACCTGCTTCTGATGGATTAAATGTTGTTGTATGTACATGATTTCCTGTAAAAGTACCATCAGTAGGTTGTGCTAATACAGTAAGATCTACTGTTGTAACATCGGCACAAAAACCATCTATGGGTTGTATGGTGATTTCTGGAAGTGCATGAACGGTAAATGTTTGTGTGTCAGAACCAAAACATCCTTCATTTGTTTCGTATAAATATGTAATTTCAAATGTTCCTGCTCCGTGTGTAGTAGGAGAAAAAATGCCCGAACTAATATCAATAGTGGGTGAACTATATATTCCATTTCCTCCGATAGGGATTGCGGTTGTTTCTATTTCAAATGATGTAGCATCTTCACATACGGTTTGAGGTGTTATTGTAACCGTTGGTGCTTCTAAAACATGTATGTCATGAGTTTTTGTTGCAATACATTCGTTTCCGTAAGTTGTTGTGTATGTTATAGTATAAATATCTGTCGGCAGCCCAGTAGGGGTAAATACATTTCCATGTATTCCTGTTCCACTAAATGTACCTCCAGCAGGATTTGCCGAAAGAGTAATTGTGGAATCATTTTCACAAATTGAACTTCTTCCTAAGATATTTATATTGGGTTCAGCATAAATGCGTAAATCTGCTGTTTCACTTGGACCTTCGCATGAGTGTATTGCATCATATACAACTATGCGATATGTGTATAATCCAGCAGAAGTTTCGGGTGATATATATGTTGTTCCTGTTTCGTATTCTGTGGGAGAGTAATACCAACGAATTTCATCACCAATTTGTAATGTAGCATGAGCGGTAAAAGTCTTTTTTGCATCTTCATCATTCATACAAGCTTCTATATCAAGCACAGTTGGGCGTGGAGCAGGGCAATCAACTAATGATAGTGTTGAGGGAGCTGCTTCGCTTATGCAGTTGTTTATTGTTTGAGTTACATAGTATGTATAGTTGCCAATTATTCCTATATCTGATACGGGGTCAACAACTACAGACGCCTCTGGTGTGTATGTTGATACATTTTCTGCAACTTGTGTTTCTGTTGTTGGATAATACCATCTAAGTTCTGTGCCCACAGCACTAAGTGATGGTATTGCGCTTGTCGATACATTTTGAATCACATCTCCATTGTTAGTTGTTGTGGGGGGTGGTGTATGATATACAATGGTAGTAGCATCAATACTATTTGTACAGTTTGTTGTAGGGTCGGTATAATTATACGTAATAGTATATGATTGATCAAATGTAGCAAGTGCAGGATTAAATGTATTCCCCTCTAATGGGTATGTTGTTGTAAATGTTCCACCAATGGGTGTTGCATCTAATTCAAATGCAGTATTGTAAGAGCACTGTTCCGTAGCTAGGGTAAAGGAAAGTGGTGGACGAGCATGTACGGTAATTGGAGCTTGTGCAGAATTGCTGCAATTATTAACGGTGTATGTATAGCTTATTTCGTTTGCTCCAATGTTTGCTTCTGAAGGATTAAACTGATTGGCTGTAACACCAATACCAGACCATGTTCCATTTCCTCCAAGAGGACTCACCGTTGCACTTAAATTTTGGGCAAGAGTATATTCACATACTTCTGTTGGTATTGTGAGTGTGATTGTTGGTATGGGATTAACAATAATATTTGTTGTTGCCGATGCTGTACAATTATAGGTGTTTGAAAAATTATAGGTAAGGGATACGGGTGAACTCGTTGTTAAACCCAAAGGATTAAAATCATCACCACTTATTCCATCGCCTGACCATGTTCCTCCGTGTGGATTGGCATAATCTACTAACGAAATAGGTGCTTCATTTTCACATATTGCTGGAATTGATGTAAATGTTATTGTTGGATTTTCTCGACCATACACGGTTATATCTGCCTGTGCTGTACAGTTATGTGAATCGGTTACGGTATATGTATATGTGTAAGTTTGTGCCGTTGTTGGAGTGAATACAGGGTTTTGAATGTTTGTCGTAGAAAGTGCAGTTGTTTGACCACTCCATAAGTGAGTTGTGTATGTTCCTGAACCTCCTGATGGATTTCCATATATTTGTGTACTACTGTTTACGCATACATTCTCATCGTCGCTACTTGGAGCTACCGAAGGTTGTTCATATACTTGAATTGTTTTGTTTTGGGTAGATGTACAACCATTTTGGGTGAGTGTGTATGTTATTGTTTGTTCGCCAATAAGAGATTCAGAAGGGGTGAAATTAGTACCACTAACTCCATTTCCACTAAATGTACCACCTGTAGGTGTTGCGTAAGTTGATAAGCTAACGGCAGTTCCATTGGAACAGCGGTTCGGAAGTTCATTGAATGTGATAGTTGGATTTGCAAATATCTTTATTTCTGTTTTATTTGTAGTAATTGTACCAGAACAATGTGCATCTTCAATTTGTGTTAATTGTATAGTGTATGTGTTTGGGGCTGTTTGGTTAAATGGAATAGTGTATGGTGATATGGATACAGATTGATTTGTTGTAGTGCCATTTATTGTATATGAAATATTCCATGGAGCTGTACCTGTAAGTTCAATGCTGGGAGTGGGAAGTGTTTCTCCTTCGCAAATAGAACTATACGGTGAAAATGAGTATGTTGGCACTTTATACCCTGTAACGGTAATATGTGAAATAGTTTCGGAACAAATATCAAGATTCACAACAACTTCGTATGTGCCTGTTGTTGCGTTTGTTATAGTATGATTTCCTGGAATTGATGTCCCATTTTTTGTCCAATTATAGGTGGCACCCGAAACGTTTGTAAGTTGTATTGTTGTTCCCGTTGTTCCGCAATATGTTTGTGATAGTGGCGAAATCAAACTTGCATGTGGAAGTGCCATAATTTGTATGTTTTGTTGTGCGGTGTTTAAACAATTATGTGCATCGGTATATGAATATGTTATGGCATGTGTTCCTACTCCTGCTGTTGATGGAGTAAATGTGCCTGTTGAAGAAACTCCTTTTCCTGAAAAAGTTCCACCTACGGGACTTACACCGTTAATTTGAAATGAGCTAGCATCTTCGCATTTTTTTGTTATTGCAGGAAACGTTATAGTGGGTAACGAATGAATTGTATATACAACGGTAGATTCAGAAGTTTTTCCATTATTAACATCTGTTACTCGAATGTAAAATGTAGTGCCATTAGATATGGTGGCATTAGTAAGGTTTGCAACTGGAGTTGTTCGTGTGGCATTGGTAAACCATTCTACTGTATTTGGTACTCCTCCGCTAATATCAGAGTTGTGTAGCGTTAAATTAACTCCTGAGATTTTTCCACTTCCAAATGTTTCTTCGCATTGTTCGTATGTTTGATTTATGGCAGGGGGACCGCAATCACTTACTGTAAAGGTAATAGATGCTTCAACTTTACACCCGTCGGGGTCTGATACAATTGCAAAAAATTGATCCCCGTCATGAATAGTTGCATCTGTAACAGCTGTAAATGTATCTTTAAAAGGTTCTAAGTTTCGTGTGAAATCGTCAATATACCAATCAATACCACCCCAATTTCCTGTATGAAAGGTCAGTTCAATTCTATCAAGATTTTTAAGTGTTGCAAATGCTGAAAAATCAAATATTGCTTCAACCCAGTCGTATCGAGTGTTTGTGGCAGATTTTACATCAATTGAAGAACTGGTAACTGTGCCACCAGAACCTGATATTTTAAGAGTAACAGTTTTGGCATTATCTTTTTGCCAATCTTGATTCCAATTATATGCTACTTTTATGGAAAAAACAGCTCCTTCTGAAAGGTCAATTGGTTCTAATAAATCAGCTGTTAGATATAAAAAATTAGCATCTTTTCTTGGAATCATACCTACAGTACTGCTTGAATTGAGAGGGGTTGGATTTGGATTCACGGTGTTTTGATTAAATGTAACAGTGCCTGATTGCTCGGCAGTTATTGCAGTATTCCAAGGAATGTGTCTGTTCGACTCAAAATCATCTAAAATGAGTGAAAAATCTTTAAAAATATGCTGCCATTCTATAATAGTATTACCATTCGCAATTCCAATATCTCCAATAATATCATGAGAATAATGTGTGAGATTTATATGTTCAGCAAGTTTAGGTTCAATGCCAGTTTCACATACAAGTACATTTGAAAGATTATTAACTGGAAAATTCCCAGCTTCAATAATAGGTGTAAACACAGAATTACTTCTACATCCAATATCATTTTCTTGTAAGGCAAACACTTCAGCACCATTACATATTGTTGCAAATTGTGGATTTGGTATTGTTACTATTTGATAGTCAACTAATTTTTGAAAATTATCTAAATAAAACACATCTTGTTCATGTATTTGATGAACGTCAAAAATAATTTTCATTTCAGAATATATCTTCTTGTCATTAAATGATGAAAAATCAAACGTTAATTTTTCCCATTTATCATATCGTGTTAACCAAGATTTTACTTCAATACTATCATTCCCGCCAATAAGTCGAAGGGTTACACCACGCGTACCATTCGTTTTAGCCCATTCATTATGAACATGGTTATATACATCAAGTGAAAATACGCCCCCTTTACTCATGTCAATTGTGTAACCTCCACGCGGGGCAATATGTAAAAAATTTATTTCTTGTCCCGATAGTCGTGTTGACATGCTTGCAACAATAGAGGAGGGGTTTATGCCTGTATTATCAGGATTTGTTGCCGAAAGATTTAAGTTGTTAACGTATCCACCAACATATGAAAGATGTCGTTCTTCCTCATAATTCTCAAGCATAAGCATTTGATTATATACTTCTGTTTGCCAGCGAATTACATTTGTGTTGGGCCAGTTGTTTGTCATTTTTGATTCATAATCTAAAAGATTTAAACTAATACAGCCCTCACCGATTTCTTCTTCACAAAAATGCTCAATATGTGTTTGAGGGCTTGGTCCTTGAATAATTGTAAGAAGAACAATTTTATCAATAGGAGGTTCGCCACATGCTCCGCCTACTGTAACAGTAAATTTATAGTTTCCGTAAGGGAGTGATGCATCTAAAACGGGGTTATACACATCGGTTTTATTAAAATGCTGCATTACATTGTATGACGGATTTGATACGCTAACACCTGTCCATGAAAACGAAAAACCACCATCAACACGTAGTCGAACTTCTTCGCCAAAACATTGAGTTGCATTAGGTTCATTGGTAGCTGCAACTACTGCATTTATTTCCTGAGTAGCAAAATCAGAAAAATACCCATATAATGAACCTGGTCCAGTGTAGTTAATATATCCCATATGAAATAGACCTTTTGTGTTGACTATTTCATGAGCTCCTACATCAAGATTTGCCGATGAAAGCGGTCCAAAACGAGCCACCGACCAAATGCCGTCAGGTGTTGTTGTAAATAACGAAGGATTGAGCCATGGAGCAGCAACTCCATCTACTAAAAACCCATCTTCGGCACCAACTTGTACCATAATATTTATGTATAAATACTGTCCGTTGGCACCATATGAATATGAAAATCCAATACGACTATTACCCGAACATTGGTCGGTTGGAGGTAATATAGCACCAGCAATTTCTCCTCCATACCCACTTACATGAAAAGTATAAAATTTTTTGTAATCGTCAGATTCAATCACAACATATGTGTCGCTTGAGGCAATACCTACAGGCACTTGATTGCCTGGTTGAAATGTGCCTAATAATGTGCCGTTTGCATATAATCTTGTATTAGCTTCGGTAATCACTACATATGCAAATTCAGTATATGGAGATGCGTTAGGATGATTTAATTGTCCTTTCATTACAATATATTGGCTACCCAAATTATTTAATGGTACCAATTGGTCTCCAATTAAATCCCAACCACCCGCAATCACCGAATCATCTTTAATAGAAACCGCAATAGGTTTTGTTGCCGTAATGTGCGTACCTCCCGGGTGTTTTTCTGCAGCTTCAGAATCCGCACGAACCGAATATGTTTGTCCGCGTTGCAGGGTAACTGTTATTGTGCTTCCAGCTGCATACGTTGTGCCATTAGCTTTTGAAACTTCTTGCGTAGGAGTAATAGTTACTACCGTATTATTTTCGGTGGCTACAATATCAATAGAACTACGAGCAACAGTTGTGTATGTTTGATTATCTAATTTGTTTTGTAAAGGAACGTAAAACTCTGTCCCTAAGGAATGTCGTCCTTTTAAAGCAAAAATATCAGGGTTTTGTTGCTCAAGAACTTCTATGTATGCTGTAATATTATCTGTACTTTGTATTAAAATACCTTTATTTTCAACAACATCAGGATCAACTAATTCTATAAGACTATTAAACTCAAATAAGTCAATTCGTTCTGTGGTAAACGAAGGTACATCAACGGTAATAGGTTGAAAAGTAGGATTTGCAGGTATAGAAACAGTTACTGTAGCAGGATTTCCAAGGGTAGAAACAACAACGTGTTTTACTCTACCTCCCATGTCGCCATGTTGCGGTGTTAAACCAGGAGCTGTTGCCCAAAACTCCATATCTGTTTGTGCAAATACATGTACAGACAAACAGATACAGACAAAAATCTGTATTAGATACCTAACAAATAATTTCATTCTCTCAAAGTTTTGTTGTGCGTCTTCTCAAAAAGCTGCTCTATTGCACATTATATATATATATGACTGATTTTCAGTCAAAAAAGTTGCAATTTTGTAATGTAAATATAATACATTTTTATTACAATACCATTTGAAAGATGTTTTGTTTTATAAGTACCCTTTGTTATTTCTTGTTGTATTGTGAGATACTTTATAGAATTAGGTGTTTTTTAAGAATTTTAAAACTCATAAGATACGTGAAATATGAGAAAATAAATTAATACGTTTTGTTTATATATTGGGTGTATGTAAGTTATTCAAGTCTTTTTTTGCAATTTCAAGGGCTTCGTCAAAGCTTCCTAATATATGTTGCTTTCCAATTAATGATATAATTTCACTGTTTTTTAATTCTTTGTACACATCTTTTTGTATGCCCGAAATAATAATTGTAATACCCGACGATTGTAAATCGGAAACCACTGCTTGTAAATTTTGAATTCCTGTTGCATCAATAAAAGGGACATGCCGCATACGAATGATAAAGATTTTAAATTTTGTGCCATTTGTACGAATTAAATTACTGTATTGCTTAGCAGTACCAAAAAAGAATGGACCACTAATTTCATAAATTCCAATTTCTTTAGGAACGTCCGAGTAATTTTCGAGCACATCTTTATCTACCGACGTTTCAATTTTATCACTCACATCACTCATTCTTTTCATAAACAATAATGATGATAATACAACGCCAACTTGAATTGCTACAGAAAGGTCAACAAACACAGTAAGGAAGAACGTTGTGAGTAATATAAAAATATCAGATTTTGAGTGTTTAAATATTGATACAAACGAACGCCATTCACTCATGTTATACGCAACAACAATAAGTATCCCAGCTAAACATGACATAGGAATTAATTTTGCCCACTGTCCAATAAACAGCATTATGCAAAGTAGTGTTATTGAATGAATTATTCCTGATATGGGGGTTTTTCCACCGTTGTTAATATTAGTTGCTGTTCGTGCAATTGCACCTGTGGCGGGAATTCCTCCAAAAAAAGGAGTAACAATATTGGCAATTCCTTGTGCTATTAATTCGGTGTTAGAGCGGTGCTTTGTTCCAAGCATACCGTCTGCAACCACTGCCGAAAGTAGCGATTCTATTCCTCCTAATAGGGCTATTGTAATAGCTGGAGTTATATAAAAATATAAATTTGAAAATTCAAATGACGGCATATGCATAGTGAAATTTCGTGGAATTTCTCCAAATACAGACTCAATAGTAGTAACGGGAATGTTTGCTATGTGAACAATACATGTGATAATAAGTATAGCAATTAAAGAACCCGGTATTTTTCGTGTAACACGTTTACTAAAAATAGAAATGAGTATGGTTACAATGGTAATGCCCAAAGCATAAGGATTTATTGTTGTAATAGAAAGGGCGTATATTTTCCATTTTTCAATAAAATCTGAAGGAACTTTATCTATATCTAATCCAAATGCGTCTTTTATTTGTGTGGAAAAAATCACAATAGCAATACCACTGGTAAAACCAACTATAAGTGGATGCGGTATGTATTTAAGAAGCGTTCCTAATTTTAATAATCCGAAAATAACGAGAAAAATACCTGCTAAAATAGTTGAAATAAGAAGTCCGTCAAATCCATATTGTTCTAATATTCCATATACTATAACAATAAATGCTCCTGTTGGTCCTCCAATTTGAACGCGACTACCTCCTAAAAATGAAATAATAAATCCTGCAATCACCGCAGTTATTAATCCTTTTTCGGGGCTCACGCCTGATGCTACAGCAAATGCAATAGCAAGAGGTAATGCTACCACACCTACAATAACTCCCGAAAGTAAATCTTGTGTAAATGTTTGTTTTGAGTATCCTTTTTTAAGAATGCTAAATAATTTTGGTTGAAAAATTTGTTCCATTTCTTATATGTTTATGCAAACAAGAAAACGCATTAGTTACATTTTGTCGTTTTCAAAAAAAAGTGTAGAATTGCTCATTCATTTCTTTTTTATTATTGTTTGTAATGTTTATTATAGTTGATTGAGTGTTTTTTATAGGAAAATCTATTATACACAATATTTTCGTAACTAATTGTTACATTGTTAGATAAAGAGAGTATTTCCTCTTATTGTGTGTTTGGAGCAGGAAGTTGATTGCGTATTTGTGCATTTGCACATATAGTGCAAATGCATGCAAATAAGAATAAAATTGATTTAAAAACCATTTTTTTTAATGATTTGTATTTTGTTTACTATGTTCTAAAACATAATAGACAATAGCGGTTATAATGCCTGCAACTACTGCCGCAAGAATCCATATTAAACGTTGTTCACTTGTTTTGTCTTGTCGTTTTACAATGTTTGTGATAACCCAAACAGCTGCTGCAATTTGAATAATAGCTACTAATCCAATAGACATAGTTGTACTAATTAAATGTTATTTTACTAATTTTTTATATTTTATACGTTGTGGGTTACTATTACCCATTCTTTTCTTTCTATGTTCTTCGTACTCAGAATAACTACCCTCAAAACAAACAATTTGCGAGTCGCCTTCAAATGCAATTATATGCGTTGCAATTCTATCTAAAAACCAACGGTCGTGTGTAATTACTACAGCACAGCCGGGAAAATTTAACAATCCTTCTTCTAAAGCTCGCAAGGTATTTATATCTATATCGTTTGTAGGTTCGTCGAGTAACAATACGTTCGCTTCTGCCTTTAAGGTCATAGCTAAATGTAAACGGTTTCGCTCACCACCCGACAATGTCCCACATTTTTTTTCTTGATCGGTACCCGAAAAATTAAAACGACTTACATATGCGCGAGAATTAAACAATTTTCCTTTAAAATCTATGGTGTCATTACCGCCAGTAATAGTTTCAAATACCGTTTTTTCAGGATCAATATCGGTATGAACTTGGTCAACATACGCAACTTTTACAGTTTCACCCACTTCAAACGTTCCAGAATCTGGAGTTTCTTGTTCCATAATTAAACGAAACAGTGTTGTTTTTCCAGCTCCATTTGGACCAATAATGCCAACAATTCCAGCGGGTGGGAGGGTGAAGTTTAAATTTTCAAACAATACCCTATCGCCATACGATTTAGTAACATCTTTGGCAACAATTACCTTTTGTCCTAATCGAGGTCCCTGCGGAATAAAAATTTCAAGATTATCAAGTTTTTCTTTAGTTTCTTCATTCAGCATTTTATCATACGCATTAAGGCGTGCTTTTGATTTTGTAGAACGTGCTTTTGGTGCCATGCGTACCCACTCTAATTCTTGTTCAAGTGTTTTTCTGCGTTTGCTGGCTTGTTTTTCTTCTTGAGCTAATAATTTTGTTTTTTGTTCGAGCCAGGATGAATAATTTCCTTTCCACGGAATACCTTCTCCACGGTCAAGTTCTAATATCCAACCTGCAACATTATCAAGAAAATATCTATCATGGGTAATTGCTATTACAGTACCTTTATATTGTTGCAAATGCTGTTCGAGCCATGCAATTGATTCTGCATCTAAATGGTTGGTAGGCTCATCAAGCAATAAAACATCAGGTTCTTGTAATAATAATCGACATAAAGCAACTCGTCTGCGTTCCCCTCCAGAAAGATGCTCAATTTTAGCATCAGCATCAGGGCAACGGAGTGCGTCCATTGCACGTTCGAGTTTACTATCTAACTCCCATGCACCTTTTTGTTCAAGTATATCGGTGAGTACCCCTTGACGTTCAATGAGTTTATTCATTTGCTCATCGTCCATTGGTTCAAGAAATTTATTGTTAACCTCCTCATATTCTTTGAGCAAGTCAACTAATTCTTGCATACCTTCTTGCACCGTTTCTTTAACTGTTTTAGTATCATCCAACACAGGTTCTTGTGCTAAATATCCAACAGAATATCCTGCTGAAAACACAACTTCACCTTGATAGTTTTTTTCAAGCCCTGCAATAATTTTCAAAAGGGTTGATTTTCCTGAACCGTTTAGTCCAATAATTCCAATTTTTGCCCCATAAAAAAACGATAAATAAATGTCTTTAAGAACTTGTTTTTGAGGTGGGTAAGTTTTGCTTACCTTAACCATTGAAAAAATTATTTTTTTATCGTCACTCATGCCTTTATATTTTTTGCAAATGTACAAAATTCAATGGTATGTTAAAAATTTTTAGCATGTTTTACGAGTGCTGCGTGTTGTTATTTTATCTTGTGATTTTTAGCAATGTGTAGTAATATTAAGAAATAGAGAAATGGTGTTTTTATTACAAAACAATTTTTTACTTAATAAAGATAAAATTATAGAAGATGTTGAAAAAGTGAACGCTTGACTTGCTTGGTGAAAGCAGGGATTTTTTACCGATAAATTTCAATCGAAGCTGTTCTGTCCCGCTTTTGGAAAACTGTTGTTTGCTGATTTCATTTTAGATGTCAGTAAATTTATAAACTGTTTTTAATCGTTTTCTTCCCTGTGAATTAGTGTGTTGTATTTTTTTTCTATCGGTTTAGGGCATAATTTCCCTTTTAACCAAATAGGCAAAATACAAGCTGGAATAATTAAAGCAATCATTATTATTGTTCTTGTCCAATATAAAGCATCTGATAAGTTGGTTAAAATAATTATAATAAAAACTATAAGAGCAAATGAAGACATTATTGATACCCACATATAGTAGTTTGTTTTTTTGTTGCAACCCCATAAATTAGTAATCCATACCAAAAAACTGTTCCAAATGAAGAGGTTACAAAAAGAACCATAAGTGCAGTAAGGATAAGAGTTGCCAAAAGAATATGATTCCAAATTCCATATTTAGGAGAACTATACACGATAACTTTCATTATATACGTTGAATCTGCCTTCAATTCAATTTCGCTTTCAGTTTTCATTTCATATTTGTCTGTATAAGTATAACAATATTTACCAATAAAACTTTGACTATATGTGAAAACACAAAAAAAGCTAAGTAAAAAAGTACATATATATTTAGGAGATTGTTTCATACGTTTTTTGTTACCTCCAAATATACGCAAGTCCTTCAAATAATTAAATACGTTTTGTGTAATAAACAGCATATCAATATGTATGAAAAAGAGATTACAATTGTTTCATTTTCCATCTAAATCTTAATAAAAGGAGTGTGGCAACAGATGTTAGACCAACTAAATAGCCTATCCAAATACCTTGTGGTCCTATATTGAAGGTGAAAGTCATTAGGTAGCTAATTGGTAAAGCAATAGGGAAATAGGCTATTATTAAAAATATCATTGGTTTTTTAACATCTTCTAAACCGCGCAATGCACCAAGTGTTATAACTTGAAGTCCATCAAATATCTGAAATAGCCCCGCAATTACCATTAAACTTGCAGTAATTTGGATAACTTCAGGGTCGGGTACAAACCATTTTGGTATTTGATAACGTAATGAAATAAAAGCGGTAACGCTACCAACCATAAAGAATATAACTAAAACAAGAGAAGCTTTGACGGTGTTAACTATATTCTTTTTATCATTCATGCCATTATACTGGCTAACTTTTATTGTTGTTGCTGCTGCTAAACCAGATACAGCCATAAAAGTGAAACTGGTTAAACTTAGTGCAATCTGTTGAGCTGCAAGTTCTTTTTCGCCAATCCAACCCATCATAATACTACCTAAACTAAAGGTGAGAACTTCTACAATTGATTGTGCACCAATGGGAATGCCTGTGTTGAATAAGCGTTTTATGCTTTTAACTGTAATTGTAACTTTTTCTTTAAAATATCGCTCTGGTTCAAAAAGCTTCATTTTCTTGTATGCAATATAAAAGAGAAACGGCATTATAACTCTTGAAATTAACGTTGCAATGCCAGCACCTGTAAGCCCTAAAGCGGGAAACCCAAATTTTCCGTATATGAGAATATAGTTAAAACCAATATTGACAAGATTTGAAAATATCGTAATAAACATTGCTATTTTAGTGTTGCCTAATCCTTCTGCATATTGCTTGAAAATTAAAAAATATTGAAAAGGAAAAATAGAAGCAACCAAAATAAGATAGTAGGGGATAGATAGTCGTACAATTTCTTCTGATTGACCCAAATATGGAAATAGCAATACAATCAATGCCATACATATTGATTGTATTATTGAAAAATATGGATATATTTTAAAACTTTTCTTTAGCCAGCGTATCGACTTGTTTCTTTTACCGCCACCGTATGCTGCACCAATTATTGGGGTAATTGCCATGCTTACACCAATTCCAAATACCAATCCCACTAAAAAAATGCTGTTGGCAAATGCCGCTGCGGCAAGTTGTGTAGCACCTAAATGCCCAACCATTAAATTGTCTGCAAATACAACTATTATTTGCCCTGCTTGTGATAAAACTACAGGGAATGCTA
>Ga0265293_10004472_pt1 | contig 24558 bp, 22 predicted proteins | sample Munlanlewell138R_FD_192505 | JGI IMG/M metagenome (GOLD analysis project Ga0265293, IMG submission 192505) | Leachate microbial communities from a municipal landfill in Southern Ontario, Canada - Leachate well 138R | ecosystem: Engineered > Solid waste > Landfill > Unclassified | place: Canada...
TAACATTATATCTGATGTACATAAGTGCAACTAAGGCATTCTCTTCACCAGAGGCTTGCACTCACAGAGTATAAGTCTTGCTACGACCTAAAGGTCTAGTCTCGCTTTAGCGAATGCCAAGTTTTCTTTATAGAGAAGATTATGCAATTGAGGAGCTAAGCATATGGCAAAAGCTACACCGTCCAAGGTAATATTATTAGTATTATTGGTAATTGGTTTATTGCTTGGAGGTATCATTGGCGATATTCTAGGCAAACTAGGAGTACCGTATATTTTTGAGACAAAAGAAATTAGTTGGAATCCAGCGGGCGATTTTTTGATAATTGTATGGGATATTGACTTGCTAATTAGAATTAATTTAGCGAGTGTGCTTGGTTTGATTGCCGCTTTTTACATTTATCGTAAATTGTAAGCTAACCATGAACATCATCTACAAATAGTTTATTTATCAAAATATTGCAAAGGTTTCTACTATTTAAGAAGGGGTACTCACATGGAAAAGCGAATAATATTAGCATCCCAGTCTCCACGACGTAAGGAATTGTTAGCGGGGTTGGGATTATCTTTTGTTGTTATGGTAAGTAATGTTGACGAGGATAAGGCTATAGAAGCATACGGTTCAATGACTCCAGTAGAATTAGTAAAGTTACTGAGTAAAGTTAAAGCAGAAGCAGTTGCTAAGGATATATCCGATGCTATTGTTATTGGCGCTGATACGATTGTAGTACTAGCTGATGAAATTCTCGGAAAGCCTAAGCACTCAGATGATGCTAGGTCAATGCTAAAAAAGTTATCTGGCAAAACGCATTTAGTAATTTCTGGGATTACCGTAATAGATACTACTATAAACGAGTCATACACAAGTCATGTTATAACTGAGGTGGATTTTAAGGAAATATCTGAACAAGAAATTGCTGGGTATTTAGAGAAGGCTAATTATCTCGATAAAGCTGGGGCTTATGCAATTCAAGAGCATGCAGCATTATTTGTGACAGGAATACGAGGGTGCTTTTTCAACGTTGTTGGCTTACCGCTGTTTGAAACCTGCCAAATTTTGAAAAAATTTGATATAAAAATATTTTAGTTTTATATATATTTATATTATAATAGTAGGAGGCTTCCCAATGTCAGAAAATGCTGTTAAGGAAATTTGTATGATTAAGGACTTACCAGTAGAGGAACGACCACGGGAACGAATGATTCTATTCGGGCCTGAAAGCATGTCAAATGCTGAACTGCTAGCTATTATACTTCGGACAGGCTCTAATGGAGTGCCTGTGCAGCGCCTATCAGAGCAGGTGCTTAGTAAGTTTGATGGATTACATGGATTGTTAAACAGCACACTTGAGGAAATTACATCAATTAAGGGCATTGGATCAGCCAAAGCAGTACAGATAATGGCAGCTATTGAACTAGGTAGAAGAATTGCTAGGCATAAGAGGGGAAATACTTATACTATTAAAACTCCGGCAGATGTAGCTGATTATTTGATGGACGAGCTGCGACATTTGAAGCAAGAGGTTTTCGTAAGCTTATATCTTAATACGAAGAATCAAATTATCGGCTATGAGCGCATTACAATGGGCAGTTTGAATTCATCGATTGTTCATCCACGCGAGATTTTCAAGGGAGCGTTAAAGCGAAGTAGTGCTGCTATAATTTGTGTTCATAATCATCCAAGCGGTGATCCGAGTCCAAGTAGAGAAGATATTGAAGTCACAAAGCGATTAGTAAATGCAGGACAAATTCTTGGTATTGAAGTTTTAGACCATGTCATCATTGGAGACAATACCTATTATAGCCTAAAAGAAAAAGGTAACATGTAACGTGTGAACGTACGAAGGGAGATTACATAAATGTTGAGTTTTACTCGTGATATGGGTATTGACTTAGGAACAGCTAACACATTAGTTTATGCAAAAGGACAAGGCATTATCTTAAATGAGCCATCAGTAGTGGCAATGCGTACTGATACAAAGCAGATTGAGGCTGTCGGTGAAGCAGCAAAGAATATGATAGGACGTACTCCAGGTAATATTATTGCGATTCGTCCAATGCGTGACGGTGTAATTGCAGATTTTGAAACAACTGCAACTATGCTACGCCATTTTATTCGCAAAGCTAACAAAACGCAGGGATTTCTATCAAGAAAACCACGGGTAATGGTATGCGTTCCTTCTGGTATAACAGCTGTTGAGAAGCGTGCTGTAGAGGATGCTACATTGCAAGCAGGAGCAAGAGAAGCATATACAATTGAGGAACCTATGGCTGCAGCAATTGGGGCAGGGCTTCCTGTACATGAGCCAACTGGCAGTATGGTAGTAGATATTGGCGGCGGAACAACTGAAGTTGCGATTATATCTCTAGGTGGTATTGTTACTAGCCGTTCTATTAGGGTCGGCGGTGACGAAATGGATGAAGCGATTATTCAATATATCAAGCGTGAATATAATCTGATGATTGGTGAACGCACAGCAGAGCAGCTTAAAATGACAATCGGGTCGGCGATAGCACCGGATGAGAAGGAAGCGACTAGTGTTCGTGGGCGAGATTTAGTTACAGGCTTACCTAAGACGTTAGATATCACGGCAGCGGAAATTAGTGAAGCATTGTCAGACACTGTGCATAGTATTATTGAAGCAGTGAAAGTAACTCTAGAAAAGAGTCCTCCTGAATTAGCGGCAGACATTATTGATCGAGGTATTGTAATGACAGGTGGCGGTGCTTTATTGCAAAATTTAGACAGATTATTGTCTAAAGAAACAGGCATACCAGTAATTGTTGCTGAAAATGCACTAGATTGCGTAGCTATAGGTACGGGTAAGGCATTAGAAAATATTCATTTGTTTACTGCTAAACCAGGATTCTCAATTAAAAAATAGAAAAATGTAAAATGGTTGAGGTGTAGAGATTGGATAACTGGTTTACAAATCGTCGTTGGCTAATTATATTTGTTTCTATTATTATATTAGCACTGGTTATGAGTATGACGGTTAAGGGACGGCAAGATGTAACCTTACCAGAGAAGATCTTAATAGATACAAGTGTATTTTTTCAAAAAATTTTATATAAGCCCGCTAGCTTTGTAGCGGGCTTATATGATGATATACGTGGGCTTAATCAACTTCACGAAGAGAATATTGCTCTAAAAGAACGATTAGATAGCATGACTAATATTGAAGCAGAGTTAAAGCTTTTGAGTGAGGAGAATCAACGAATTCGGGATTTGCTAGACTTCAAGGAATCGATTCGTGACTATGAAGTAATTACAGCTAATGTAGTTGGTAGAAGTCCAGTACGTTGGGATAATATTATTACTATTGACCGTGGCAAAAAACACGGTATTGAACGAAATATGGCGGTTATTAATCATGATGGGTTAATTGGAAGAGTTTACGCTGTTTCCAATTACAGCGCAAAGATTTTACTATTAACTGATAGTCACGCATCTTCTGGCATTTCTGCATTAATTCTTGGTAAAGAAGAGAGCTTTGGTGTTATTGAAGAGTATGCAACTGAGTACGGGTATCTATTAATGACTATGATAAAGCCTGATATCCAGCTACAGAAAGGTGATCATGTAATTACCTCTGGATATGGAGAAGTTTTTCCAAAAGGGTTAGTTATTGGTACAGTAGTAGCAGCTAGAAAGACCGAGGGTGGACTTACCCAAAGTATATATATTGAGCCTGCGGTTGATACTCATAATTTGAATGAAGTGTTAATTATAAAAAGAACTTTAATGATAGATAATTCATTTGATGAAATAATCAATGAATCAGGTAATGTATTAGAAGAGCAGACAGAAGGCGAAGGGAGTATATCCTAGTGTATTATCTCGTCGTTGCAGTAATTATGTTATTTATGATAAATATAGAAGCTACGATTTTCTCTATTATTTTTCCGCTTATGACTTCTTCGAATAGTTTTGCTGTACCTAATCTAGCGATAATTGTATTAACATTTGTTTGTTTAATTAGAGATGATAAGAATATTGTTATCTTGGCATTTATTATCGGATTTATTAAAGATGTGGTCTTTGGCTATTACATTGGGCTATATGCATTTTCTTATGCCTTTATTGCCTATTGGGCTAATGTTACTTTTAGGATATTTATAGACCGACATGTAGTTGTTTTTATTGTGTCAGTGATTTTGGCGATGGTATCCTTTGAATTGTTAGTTTGGGGAATTAATACTTTGTTTGGATTAATAGATGTGTCCTTTATGCAAGCGTTCGACCGATATTTTTGGGGTAGTTTATTACTGGGATCATCATTTGCGGCAATTTTGTATGGACCTATTATATCTATGTTAGAAAGAAGAGGGGTATCATTCTATGAATAAAGAAGAATCCCATGTCCCTCGCAGACTGAACATATTATTTTTTATAGTTTTTATAGTTTTTACAATTTTGCTGTTTCGAGTAGCTGGTATTCAGCTAGTTAAGGGCGAAGATTATCTTATAAAATCAGAAAGCAACAGCACCACTACGTTATCGTTGCCGGCTCCTCGAGGGTGGATGACGGATCGGAATGGGGAATTATTAGTAACTAATCGACCAGCATTTGTTGTTACATTTACTGAGGTAACTAATCAGAAGGTTGATTATGCTAATATTGCTGACAATTTAACAGATATATTAGATATGCCTAAAGCAGATATATTGACTGCAATGGATTATGTCGCTCCACGAAGATTACCAAGATATTTGCCAAGACAATTAAAGACAGATGTTGATGAAAAGGTAGTTGCATATATTACAGAGCATAAAGATGAACTACCGGGAATCAATGTTGTCGTTGAACCGATAAGAGAATATTTATATGATGATCTTGCTGTGCATTCTATAGGCTATATTAGCCCAATTCCAGAGCATTTAAGAGATACTTACCAAGAGAGCGGGTATCGCTTAGATGAAAAGGTCGGGATTGATGGGATTGAGAAGCAGTATGAGCAATATTTACGAGGTGTATCAGGTCGCAGGGTTGTAGAGGTGAATCGTTTTTCACAACCAATCAGAGAAATTCGGATGGAAAACCCTATTCGTGGGGCAGATTTAACGCTTACGATTGATAAACGGTTACAAGAAGCAACACAGAGAATCATAGTTGAGCAGTTAGAGATTTTGCGTACTCGCGCAGTGGATCCAATACCTACTGCTAATGAAGCTGTAGCTGTTGCAATTAATCCTATGACAGGCGAGGTGCTAGCATCTGCCAGCTATCCAAGCTATGATCCTAATACTTTTACAAGACGACTAACGCAAGCTGATGTGGACTATTTATTCACGGCTAGCGGGAATCGCCCTTTGTTAAATAGGGCTGTAGATGCAGCGTGGGAACCAGGGTCTGTTGTTAAGATGGCTACTATAGCGATGGGCTTACAAGAAGGTGTAATCGCTCCTAATACACAAGTTTATGACAATGGTTCACTTTATATTGGTACATGGACACGACCATTTAGGAGCTGGGCGTGGTATCGTGGCGGACATGGATGGAACGATCCTAAGCAAGCATTGCAAGTTTCGAACAACGTCTACATGTATTATATTGCATTGTGGATTAGTAAATATCCTAATGCTCAGAATATGAAGTGGGCAAATATCCGCAATGCGCCACAAGGGCTTTCGGCCCAACTTAAAGCTGACTGGCAGCGGAATCGGGATTTACCAGAAGCTATTGAAACCTTTCAGAGATATTATGCGATGTTTGGGCTGGGGATAGAGACAGGCATCGACTTGCCGAAGGATAGTAAAGGCTGGCCAATGAATGTTAACGAAATTGGAGAATTAGCTTATACTGCGATAGGTCAGAACATGACATTAACAGCTATGCAATTAGCACAATATACGGGCACGATTGCAAACGGTGGTGAGCGATTAGCTCCATATCTGGTAAAAGAAATTAAAGATAATGATGGTAACATGATATTACAAAGAGATAAAGAAGTGTTAAATGCTGTAGACATTAAACCGGAATACATCAAAATTGTCCAAGAAGGAATGTATATGGTTACTCAACCTGGAGGGACTGCGTATAATACTTTTAGAGATTTCCCGTATCCGGTAGCTGCTAAGACAGGAACCGCAGAGACAGGTGTTCAAGGACAGACGAATGCTACATTTGTTGGATATGCACCTTATAACAGCCCTGAGATAGCTGTAGCGGTTATCGTTCCTAATGGCGGTGGCGGTTCAGATACTAGTGGTGCAATAGCGCGAAGAATTATGGAGACGTATTTTCAATTGAAGAATGAGTAGTTGTTCAGAATATGTTCAGAGGGCTAAAGTAAAATAAGTAGTGTAGTTGGTATATCCACGACACTACTTATTTTAGTACACTAGAATTTAGTAGGTATGATAATGAGAAAAATATTTGCAATTTGCTTTTGTTTAGGGATAGTAGTTTTTACTATTATCAGTACGATTTATATTAATGATGACTTTTTAAACAAACCCGCTGATGGTGCAATAGAGGGTTTGTTTGATTTGCGTGAGTGGAATGTAGAAGAGCGTGGTACACATAGATTAAAGGGAGAATGGGAATTTTATCAAGGTGTTTTTATTACACCAATAGAAGGTAAGCAAGTTTTTGATGAATATGAAGACATAAAACAAATTATTGATGTACCTAGCATTTGGGATGAATATGTTACAAAGGGAAAAGGTTCAGATGGTTTTGGAACTTATCGATTATTGATAAATGTTCCTGAAGATCGTATTTATGGGATAAAAACTAAATCAATTCGATATGCAAGTAGAGCGTATATGAATAGTATAGAAGTTGGCATGAACGGTATACCGTCTGATTCAATTGAGGGTTATCGTTCGAGTAATATGATGTATGCTGGGTACGCAATGAGTGAACATTTACAAATAGAATTAGTTATTCATGTAGCAAATTATAATACGCATAACGGCGGAATCACAGAGGCAATACATTTTGGTACATATGAGGAAATAATTCGTTTAAGAGATTGGCAGCGAACACTTGACGCATTACTAGTTTCTGGATATTTAATTATTGGCATTTATTTTTTAGGGTCATATTTGCAGAGAATACAGGATGTATACTTGCTGTATTTTAGTATGTTTTGTATATTGCAGTCTTTGTATACATCGACTTTAAATGAGAGATTACTAGATTTAATCTTAAGGGATCTTGTAACGATAGAGTTAGCAAGAATTCAATTTTCGACAGTATTATTAGCGTTAGTATGCTTTTTATTATTTATTTATCATTATTTTAAAGAGTATGCTAATAAAATGTTTGTAACAATATTATCGGTATCCATATTATTGTATATGTGTTGGTTTGTTTTTTCTCTATTTAATTATACTAATACTGCTACTAAGGGGTTAGTATTAATAATTGTTTTACCTATTATCGCATCTTTCTATATATTGTGGATATTATTGAAGGTCATTAAGGCAAGAGCCGCAGGTGCAGAATATGTATTAATCGTAGGAACAGCGTTTATTTGCTATGGTTATGTGTTAACACTAAATTTTATTTTTAATACGGATATGTCCTATATTCCTGTCATTTTATTTTTAGGGATGGTAATGGGGCTAGCATTTATGATGAGCTATCGGTCACAATTGGCATTTGCTCAGGTAGATAGTTTGTCAAAGGAATTGATAGTTTATGATCAATTTAAAGATGATTTTTTAGCGAAAACTTCCCACGAGCTTCGAACACCCTTGCATGTAATTTTAAATTTAAGTCAATTGTTGATGGAAGGTAAAGCGGGAGCTATTAATGACAGTCAATATGAGAACATAGTGTTAATAAATACCGTAGGTAAGCGTATGACTGGTCTTGTAAATGATTTGTTGGATGCTGCGGCTATTAAGCATGGTGAAATAAGTCTGATGCCGGCTCCTTTTAGTATTAGGTCTCTGGGTGAAGTTATCGAAGAGATGAAATATTTAATACCTTCAGATAAACAGGTAGAGTTAAAGAATTTATTGGTTGATGATAGAGCATATTATGCGTTTGGCGATATAAATAGGATTAAGCAGGTGGTGTTTAATCTTATTTATAATGCTATTAAATATACAGAGCATGGAGAAATATCGCTCTCAGCTAACACACAGGATGAATATATTTACATTTCAGTTACTGATACAGGAATAGGGATTGAAAATGAGCAAATTGAGCGTATTTTCTCGCAATTTTATCAAGTTAAGCATGACATGAATAAAAGAGTTGAAGGTCTAGGTTTAGGGCTTGGTATTGCAAAAGAAATTGTAGAATTACATGGAGGCAGATTATTTGTTAGCTCCACACCTGGCAAGGGTTCTGTCTTTACTTTTTCAATTCTAAGATATCAGGGCGATATTACATCAGAGCAACTACTTTATAATGTTGGAGAAGAGAGTAATAATCAACACAAATACTCTAGTATAGGTGTAGATAATAATGTAGAGATTCAACTGCCAATGCGCTTTGATGGTGACCAGGATATTACTGTGCTACTAGTTGATGATGAGCATATTAATTTAAAGGTATTGATGGAGTCGTTAAATTCAACTGGATATAACTTAGTTGCAGTTGATAGTGGCGAGGATGCAATAGAAATAGTTAGGCAAGAGCCAATCGATATTATAGTACTAGATTTGATGATGGGCGGAATGTCGGGCTTTGATGTTTGTAAAGAGATTCGCAAGGAATATACGATGCTTGAGCTTCCAATTCTAATTTTGACAGCAGCAGGTCAGATGTCAAGCATGATGGTGGCATTCCAAGCAGGTGCAAATGATTATTTGGATAAACCTGTCGACATTGAAGAACTAAAGATGCGACTCGAGTCGTTATTAATGACTAGAAAAACTGGACAGAATACTGTAAAAACAGAGTTGAACTATCTACAAGCGCAAATCTCGCCGCATTTCTTATATAATACGCTTAATACACTTATTGGACTCACCTACAAGGATGTCGTAAAAACAAGAGAAGCACTTGAATATTTAGCTATTTACTTTAGGGCAAAGCTGGACTTTTTTAATAAGCAAGTCTTTGTTTCTATTAAAGACGAATTGCAGTTAGTAAATGCGTATTTGTCAATTGAAAAGATTAGATTTGCAGAACGGCTAAAAGTGGTAATGGATATTGATGAATCAATTGATGTTCTCATTCCATCTTTAACTATTCAGCCGCTTGTAGAAAATGCTCTGAAACATGGATTGCAAGCAAAGACAAAAGATGGGATAATAGAAATAATTGTAAAGAGGTCTGACGGTAATGTTATAATTATTGTTCGTGATAACGGTACAGGTATGTCAGAACAGCGTTTAACAGAAGTGATAACAAACAAGACGGGACGGATTGGTTTTAGTAATGTTCAAAAGAAAATAAAATTAATTAAAAATGCCAAAATTGATATTCACAGCATCGAAAATAGAGGGACGACAATAACCATAGTTTTACCGAGGTGTTAGGTGTATGAGGGTTATATTAATAGATGATGAGCAATTAGCGTTAGATGTGCTGGAAATCCAATTACAGAAGTTTGTTGATATTGAAGTAGTAAAAACATTTACAGATCCATCCCAAGCGATGACAGAATTAAAGCATTTATCAGTTAATGTAGTATTTTTGGATATTGAAATGCCGGGCTACTTTGGGTTGCAACTTGCTGAAGATTTGTTAAGGGAAAATGATCGTTTAGAAATTGTGTTCATTACTGCGTATCATCAGTATGCGATAGAAGCATTCGAGCTTAATGCCATAGACTATTTGTTAAAGCCAGTAAATTACCAACGGTTACAAGTTTCAATCAAACGACTACGTAAGCGTGTTAAAGTGATTAGCAATCAGACAATGGATTCAACCAGAGAGGATTTACCTAAAGAGCATAATATTAACGGTTTTGTTGGGTTCTATGCCCAATGCATGGCTAAATTTCAATTATTTACACCAGGTAAACAAAGCATAAAATGGCGAACTAAGAAAGTTAGGGAATTGTTTCTGTATTTAGGACAGAATTATCCTAATCCTGTAAGTCGAATGACTATTATAGATGATTTATGGCCAGATTATGAGAAAGAAAAAGCAATTACATTATTACATACGACTATTTACCAGCTAAGAAAGCTTATTAGAAGCTATAATTGTAATGACCCACTCACTATTATTAATGAAAGTTATGTTTTTAAATACCAATTAGCTAGTGATATACGTGAGTTACAAGAACTATTTTTATTAGATGATGTTGACAACCAACTAGTCAAACGAGCACTAGACCTTTATCAAGGTGATTATCTTGAACATGAAGGGCATCGATGGTCTTATCAATTTCAGGATAAAATACGTAGGGAAATGATTAGATATTTGGAAAAATTCGTACTTTTATATCGAACATATGAAAATCCACCGACGCTGATGGAGGATTGTTTAGAAAAGATGCTACAGATAGATCCATACAACGAACAATTTATGTGTATGTTAATTGATTATTATAGGAAAAACCGTCAAGTTAAACAAATGGTAGATAAGTATCGTGCCTTTCATAAGCGAGTAAATGATGAATTAGGAGTAGATTTACATCAATCAACAATTGACTTTTTCAATAAATGCATCATAAATTTATAAATTCATAGATTCATAGATTTGTAAATTCGCATATAAAGTTTGTATAGTTGTTCAGAATTTGTTCATTACACTTTTATTATACTAGCTCTAGATGGTGGAAAACTATGTAAATGCATAGGGGATTTAGTTGATTACTTCTGTGTCTTGAAATTTATTAGGAGTTAACTAAAGGAGCTAAGGAAAATGGAGTATAGTGAATATAGAGAAGCAATGGGTAGCTTACAATTACTAAGGGAAGATGTGAGATTTAATCGAGACTTGAATCTATCATCAATCTTTCGTTATGCAAGAATAATAACAGACACTATTAAAAAGCAAAACAACTTATTGAAAATGATGCAAAAATTAAGATTTGATGGCGACGATTATGAATTTACGCATCCAGTAAATGTTGCTATGATAGCAGCAATGATAGGTAAATGGCTGAGCATGTCTTCGAATGATATATATGAATTAGCGTGTGCAGGGCTTTTGCATGATTTGGGAAAAGCCAAAATTAGAGATTCACTTTTAACCAAGAAGACAGAGTTAACAGAAACAGAACTTGAATTATTACGGACTCATCCATTAAAAGGGTTTGAATATCTTTTGGAAAATGTAGATTTAAGTGGTGCTTGCAAAATGGCGGTATTATCACATCATGAGCGTGAAGATGGTAGTGGTTACCCATATAAAATTAAAGGTGATAATATACATTTATATGCTAAAATAATAGCTGTAGCAGATATATTTGATGCGATGACATCAAATCGTATCTATTCGAATAAAACTACTATTATGTTAGCTGCTAAAGAAATAGCAAGTGACAGTTTTGGATTATTAGATCCTCATATTAGCCAATTGTTTTTTAAGAAGCTGTGTGAATGTTGTTTAGGGTCAAAAGTAGTACTTAGTAACGATGAAATTGGTGAGATTGTATATATAAGCCAGTTGCACCCGTTTGAACCGCTTGTTCGTTGTCGTGCAGGATATTACGATTTAGTTAAACAAACTGATATTAAGATTATTGATATCATATAGTGTATTCTTCTTTTATCAAGGAGGTAATATGATGGCGATTGTAACGGTGTTAAGTAGTGAGTTAGAGCCCGGCATGATAATAGCAGAGGATATTTACTCAGCAGATTACCTTCTATTGATTGCGAAGAATACTGTAATAAATCAAAGTGTTATTGATAAATTCATGCAATTAAATATTGCTGTCGTATCTGTTATGAAAGATACAAGCTTAGTGGAGACTGTAGATAGTATATACGAACGAGATAGAAAGCAATTTATTCAAATCTATGAGAATTCATTATTAATTGTTAGACATTTAGTTGAGGATGTCAGATTAGGGAAGACAATCGATATTGGCAGTGTTAAAGAGTCGTCACAAGCTTTATTATCTACTGCCTTGAAGAATAACAGCATAATAGGTAGACTTAGCTTAGTGAAGGATAAAGATGAATATACCTATACCCATTCGGTAAATGTTGCCTTGCTAGCAATGATTATCGGCAAGTGGATGAAATTATCTGATTTAGATATTTATCAATTGGGATGTGCAGGCTTATTACATGATATCGGTAAAGCAAAGATAGAAGATGCTGTATTAAATAAACCAGCTAAATTAAGCACAGAAGAATATACTCGTATGAAGCGTCATACAATCGAAGGATTTAAATTATTATGTGAGATTCCGGGAATACCTGGTGATGTAATATTCGCTGCATTAAGTCATCATGAACGTATTGACGGTGGCGGATATCCATTTGGACTTAAAGGTGAACACACACATTTATACGCAAGGATTATTGCTGTTGCAGATGTGTATGATGCAATGACTTCTAAGCGTATTTATCGGGATAAAGTATCGCCATTTTCGGTAGCTAAACAAATTATCAATGATAGATTTGGCATTCTCGATCCGAGAATTAGTCAGATTTTTTTAGACAATATATGCGATTTATACGTAGGAACTAGAGTTGAATTAAGTAATGGATGGGTTGGCGATGTAATATTCATTGATCCTAATACTATTGATCGCCCAATTGTAGCTTGCGAGTATGGTATTATTGATTTAAAATCTGTTAAAGGAATAGAGATAGTTGATATTGTGGGTTAGCGAATTATAATTCTAATAGCATAATAGGTTCATGTCAGAAGGGAAGATAAGCATGAATGATCATAGTGTGAAGCATCGTAGGAAAAGTCTTGTAACTATCAAAGGTAGCAATGATGGGCTATCTTTTATATTAAATGACCAAGAACCTTTCTCGTTAGTTGCGGAAGATTTAAGACAAAAGGTTCGCCGTGAATTAAGTACATTATTAACAGGACCGATGGTTCGTATTAAGATAGATTGTGGTAGTAGGGAAATATCAGATAAACAGCGACAATTACTAGAGGAAATAGTTTCACTTAAAGATAATTTAATTCTTACTAGAATAAATTCTAGCTCAGAGCCAACGGATTCGATAGAGGATAATACTGATAATGTAGTTGTACATTTGATTGACGATCAAGCTGCATATATTTATCGAGGAACAGTACGTTCTGGTCAAGAGTTAGAACATGACGGCAATATTGTTATAGTAGGTGATATTAACTCAGGGGCAAAGGTGATGGCGACTGGGGATATTCTTGTATTAGGGAAGATATCCGGATGCGTTCATGCTGGTTGTAAAGGAGATAAAGAGCGTGTAATTGTTGGCGCATCCTGGGGTAACGCTCAGGTGCGTATCGCAGACTGCATAGGTAAATCGCAGACTACCGATACAAAAAGCCAGACAACTTATTTATCAACTGCGTATTTGGATGAATATAGAATAGTGTTTAAACATAAATAATATGAAAATGCATCTCTTACTTTTAAATAAGTCTGAGGTGCATTTCTATTAGAAATGAATTTAATATATTACTCTTTTAAAGCATAACTGATATAATTAAGCTATTCTATTTTAAAAGCTATGTCTATTAAAAAATATAAGTTGGTGCTATTATGGAAAAACTCAATTTGTCAAAAAGACTAATATTCATTATCATTCCAATAATTATAGCTCTTGTCTTTACCCAATTAGGCACTGCATCAACAGTAAACAACCAAGTCAAGGCTGAACAACTACAGGAGCTAGGGATTTTAAAGGGAAGCAATAAAGGTTTTGAATTAGAAAAATCATTGTCACGTGTAGATGGTTCTGTAATGCTTGTTAGGTTATTGGGGGATGAACAATTAGCACTTCAAGATAAGTATAAGCATCCTTTTGTGGATGTACCTGCTTGGGCTAGTGATTATATTGGGTACTTATATGAAAAAGGACTAACAAAAGGTGTAAGTTCAACTAGATTTGCTTCGCAGGATTTAATGACAGCATCACAGTATGCGACATTTATTCTTCGTGCCTTAGGCTATGATGACAGCAAAGGCGATTTTATCTGGAATAAAGCTGTTGAAAAACTGGTGGAAATTAAATCATTGCCGCAACTAGACGCTAATAGGTCTTTAGCAGGAAATTTCTTGCGTGACGACATGGTTGCTTATTCATATTATGCATTAAATACATCAGTAAAGGGATCAAATGGTACATTACTAGATAAATTGGTTGCCAAAGGTGCTATTGATAAGCAAGATACCCTAATTAATGATAACACATTTAGTATTCAGGGAATTGCTATTGGTGATACTGTGAGTGATGTAGTCGCCAAAAGAGGTAATCCTGATCGCATAGATGCTAGCCAGTATGATTTTGATTGGTATATTTATAATAAAGACTATAAACAATTTCTACAGGTAGGTGTGAAGGATAATAAGGTTGTTGCCCTCCATAGCAATATTTTACCGTGGAATGGCAAAGGAATTGATCACCAAGCAAATCAAGTAATAGTACGTGAAAAACTAGGGAAGCCATTGGATGGAATTACTATAGGCAATACTAGATATACAGAATCAGCGAATGATCGGGATGTATATTTAATAAACAATCAATACTATTTATATCTTTACTATGACTTGTTTGATGGTAATAAGATTGAGTCTATATTCATGCTGGATAAGCGGAGTCGGGAATCACTGAAAGGTTTTCACAGTACTGGCAGTAGTAAAATAGCTAAAGCCTTTGAGCTGCAAGTATTTGATATTGTGAACGCAACCAGAGTTAAGCGTGGATTACCAGTATTTAAATGGAGTGAACAGGCTGCTATTGTCGCAAGAAGTCATAGCAATGATATGGCTGCCAAAGGCTACTTCGCCCATGTTAATAAAGCTGGGAAATTGTTTTCTGATAGGATGATTGATGGCGGTATTTCTTTTACCGGTGCTGCTGAGAACTTAGCAGCAGGTGGAGAAGATGCAATTAGGGCTCATGTGCAATGGATGAATTCAGAAGGGCATCGAAAGAATATGCTTTCAAAGCAAACGTATTTGGGTGTTGGAGTAAGCTTTGGTGGCGAATATAAGACATATTACACGCAAAACTTCTATACACCTTAACAATTTAAGGTGTTTTTTCTTCGTTCTTTTATTCATATTGAGTGATAGAGGGAAAAGCGGATATAATGTAGAATTTAGTATTAAATATTACATAATTCCATTTGTTTTTCAAAGGAGAAGTTTCCGATTAGGCAAATTAAGAAATCAGCGTTCACTACGATCGAAATGAATTTTTTACTGGGAATGGGGTCTGTATTAGCTTTAAGGCAATTAGGGCTTATTATGGTGATGCCTTTTATAGCGATTTATGGTAGAGATTTAGCCTATAGTACACCAGCGTTAATTGGTTTATCATTAGGGATTTATGGGTTATCACAAGCCGTATTCCAAATACCTTTTGGTAATTTAAGTGACAAGTTTGGTAGAAAGCCAATGATTTTGATAGGTATGTTTATCTTTATTCTAGGATTACTCATGTCCTATATAGCTACAAACGTGTATGTGTTTATTCTATCAAGATTTCTCCAAGGAAGCGGTGCTATTATGGCAGTGGCATATGCATGGGTGGGAGACAGGATAGCTGGTGAGCAGCGGAATAAGGCTATGAGTATTATTGGTATGTTGATGGGGATGTCGGCTACGATAGCCTTTATTGGCGGTCCGATATTATATCGCTGGATGGATGTGCCTGAGATGTTCTTGCTTTGTGCTGTACTTACATTGATAGCATGGCTGTTCGTCGCCATATTTATTGAAGGAGACAAAAGAACAGTACGATCATCAAAAATAGCTAGTGGTAAGAATTTCAAATATTACGCTAAATTGATTGATCATAACCTCATGAAACTAGTTATCGCAGGATTTGCTAATAATTATCTTTTGGTAAGTGTATTTTACATAGTTCCTATATTACTTGAACAGAGTCTTGGTGTAGACGGTTTGTGGAAGGTGTTTGCCCCAGCGACGATAATCTCTATGTTCGTTATGAGAATTGCAGCAAGATATGCAGATGCGGGTTATTTCAGAAATGTAGCAATGTTAGCATTTGCGGCAATTACGCTGGGTGGGCTGGGATATTACACTATAAGTTCTTATATGGTTGGCTTAGGATTGGTGTTGTTTATGATTGGTTATATGTGTTTAGTAACATTATTACCTGCTAGTGTTACTAAGCTAAGTGATACAAGCAATCGTGGTACTGTTACAGGGGTATTTAATACAGTACAATTTATAGGTTCCTTCATTGGCGGTACATTAACAGGGTTTCTATGGGGTGTTAATCCAATATATTCAGTAACAGTGCTAATTGTAGTAGCTATTGTAGGTATTATAGCCGTTAGTAAAGTTGTAGAATCTAATTCAGCAACAAAATCAGTACCTGCTGTTTAAAAAGAGTCTATTTAGTAAGAAAATTAACTTTGCAGGAAAAGTGATAGTTATTATAGAATTAATCTATATAAGAATACGTTACATTTGCATATTTTTCGTTATATATAGGGAGTGACAGTAATGGGAGTAGCAATCGTCGTGACTTCAGGTAAAGGTGGCGTTGGAAAGACGACAACATCGGCTAACTTAGGATCTGCGTTAGCTATACTTGGCAAGCAGGTGTGTTTAGTTGATACTGATCTTGGATTGAGAAATTTAGATGTGGCATTAGGATTAGAGAATCGTATTATTTATGATATCATTGATGTTGCTGAGGGTAACTGCAAGCTTAAGCAGGGATTGATTAAAGATAAGCGCTTTGATGGCTTGTATCTATTAGCTGCATCACAGACTAAGGATAAGAATGCTTTAGAAGAACAACAAATTTTGGAGATTATTACTCAATTAAAAGAGGATTTTGATTATGTAATTATCGACTGCCCTGCTGGTATAGAAAAGGGCTTTCAGAATGCAATAGCTGGTGCTGATAGAGCTATTATTGTAGTAACACCTGATGCTTCTGCGGTTCGAGATGCTGATAGAGTAATAGGTTTATTAGAAAAGAAACAAATAAAGCAATTAGATTTAATAGTTAATCGTGTTAATTACAAGCTGATGGCGGAACCGGATATGCTTGATATTGACGAAGTAGTCAATACGTTAGCTGTTGAGCTACTTGGTGTTGTTCCGGATGATGATAATATATTGCGTGCTAATAATAAGGGTGAACCTGTTGCTATGCAAACAGAACCTTTATCATCAAAAGCCTATCGTAATATTGCTAAAAGAATTATCGGCGAGAATGTGCCATTGCTTGATTTAAGACAAAAGCAAGGTGGTTTTTTCGGTAAATTGAAAAAGATTTTTTCATAATTATAAATACAAGATTTTTAAATAGTCCCTGAGGGGGCTATTTTTCACTATCAGAATTTATAAATTTAATGTTGATAGTATAACGGCAACTAAGGCATTCACCTGCGTCTATAGACTTGGTGCATGCCAAGTTTTGTTTATTGGTACTGTTAAAGTTTTTTTATATCATATGTAATGAATTTAGAGCATAGTATGTACTATGAGTAGACAAGTATTCTTGAATAGAAGGTGATTGGCATGCGGATAAATTTAGAAGGTGTAAGAAGAAGAAGAGAAGATATGATTGATAGAATTAAGTTTGGAGATGATCATTCAAATACGTTTGCCAGATATGACAGACAAGATGATTTTCAATTTGCTAAGCTGCCAAATAAAAAAGCTATTAAATGGATTTGGCAAACAGCATTAGCAATAGTGCTGGTTGTTTCGACTGTTTTCTTGCAACAATTATCCTCACCATGGGCAATGTCAAGTCTAGCATTTATTGATGATGTTATTGATCGTGACTACAATTGGCAAGGGGTATTAGAGGCACTTCCTGATAGCAATTTGTTCGATTTTGACAGTGGACTGCTCACGCCAGCTTCGTCTAGCGCTGATCCTGATTTATATAATGAATATATATCTAAGTATCCTAATGACTCTATTACTGCTCCTGTTTTCAATCCATTACAGACAGAGCCCGGTAATCAACAAACGGATAATAGTTTATCAGCGAATAATATATCTACTTTTTTGAATTTGCCAATTGAAGGTCTATTAGTTAAGAAATTTACGGAAGATAAACCGTATTTAGAATTTATTGCATTAGAAAATAAAGATGTCACTGCTGTAGCTGGTGGTATTGTTAAGAAGCTGGGCTATAACGATAAGGATGAGTTATTAATTCATGTTGAAAACGATCAAATGACGCATGTTTACGGAAGATTAGCTGATGCAGTGGTACGTGAAGGTGATACAGTTATAGCGGGTCAAGTATTAGCTAAGGTAACAGCAACTAATGACGTTGAGCTATTATTATTTCAAATCATTCAAGGAGAGAAGGCAATTGATCCAGAACCTATGTTGCCTTAAGTGAAGCGAGACATATGAAAATACGAGTTCATTGGCTTTTCTTTGTGTTTTTATTGTATATTGGTTATTTAGGGCAGTTGTTTGAGGCACTGCTCTTTTTTGTCATTGTAATCATTCATGAGTTAGGTCATGTATTTGTAGCGAGAAGCTTTGGTTGGAAGGTTACAGAGATAGAATTTCTGCCGTTTGGCGGTGTTGCCAAAGTAGATTGGAATTTCAAGGGATGGCCAAGAGAGGAAAAGCTAGTAGCAATCGCAGGTCCGATCAACAATTTTATAATGATTGCAATTGCATTTATCTTATTCCGTTTTGGGATAATTGAACGCGATTTTGTTGTGTTTTTTATTAAGGCAAATTTAATAATTGCAAGCTTTAACCTATTGCCAGCTTTACCGCTTGATGGTGGCAGAATCTACCGAGCAATTGTTAGCCAAGAATATGGATGGGTGGAGGGGACTAAGCGTGCATATCGACTAAGCTACATCATTGGAACTATACTAATTGCGATTGGTGTAATTATGCTGTTATTAGGATATATAAATGTTACATTTTTGGTTTTGGGTGTATTTCTATTAATCGCAACTTATGCAGATTCAAAGCATGTTAAGTATCAGCAGATGTATTCTTTTATGCATAAGAACTATCATAATATAGAAAAAAATTCATCTAAAGAGCTTAAACATATATCAGTTGATAAGGATGAGCAGGTATCAAGAGTATTAAAAGGTTTTTCTCCGGGTATAACGACTATTGTATGGGTATTAGACAACAATAAAATTATCGGGACATTAACCGACTACCAAATTTTACAGAGAGTATTTGCAGATGAAGTAGCAATGTATGAGCCAATGTCGAAAATGTTATAAATTATAACACAACATTGTAATTTATAACGCAACTTTGATACAATATAGCGAAGATTGAACAAGTATCTTGATGTTGAATTTTGAGCACAAGTATTCTCTGGGAGGAACAGTATGGAAAGCATATGTCAGCACGATATACTGACACAAGTCGAGAAACCAGCTAGATATGCTGGTAACGAATGGAACATTGTTATTAAGGATCACGAAAAAATGGATGTAACCTTCGCATTGGCATTCCCTGATGTTTATGAAGTTGGGATGTCTTTTTTAGGTTACAAAATCTTATACCATATAATTAACCGAAACGAAAAGTTTTATGCTGAGCGGGCGTTTGCGCCGTGGGTTGATATGGAGCAAAAGATGCGTAATAATGATCAATTACTGCAAAGCTCTGAAACTAAGACACTGCTTAAGGATTTTGACTTCGTGTCATTCACATTACAATATGAAATGAGCTATACGAATATTGTTAATATGCTGGATTTATCAGGAATACCAATATATGCAAAGGATCGTACTGATGATGATCCAATTGTGCTGGCAGGTGGACCTTGTGCTTTTAATCCAGAACCAGTAGCAGACTTTATTGATGTATTTCTAGTTGGTGAAGGTGAAGAAGCGATACTAGATATTGCAAATAAGTATAAGCAGTTTAAAGATGCTTGTAAGAACGATAGAGATTACAGAGAGAAGCTGCTACTGGAATTAGCGCAGATTCCAGGTGTATATGTACCAAGGTTTTACGACATTACTTATGGTGATGATGGTAGAATTACATCTATTAAGCCTAATCATCCAAATGTACCGGAAAAAGTAACAAAACGTGTACTTAAAGATTTAGATGCCGCCGATTATCCGGAAGATTTGATTGTACCGTTTCTGAATGTGGTGCATGACCGTGTAATGCTAGAAATTCAGCGAGGCTGTACACGAGGGTGTCGTTTCTGTCAGGCGGGAATGGTTTATCGACCTGTTCGTGAACGCAAAAAAGAAAATCTAACAAAGATAGCCCGTATGCTAGTTGACCGAACAGGCTATGATGAGATATCGCTTACTTCTTTAGCAAGTAATGATTACACGCAGATAGAGGAATTAATTCATGAGCTATTGGATGAATTTAAGGATGACAGAATTGGAATATCTCTGCCATCACTTAGAGCAGACCGTTTTTCGGTTGAATTATCTGAAAAGCTTCAACAAATGCGTAAATCAGGGCTTACGTTTGCTCCAGAGGCAGGTAGCCAGCGTTTGCGGGATGTTATTAATAAGGGTGTAAATGAAGAACATTTAATAGATGCTGTAACGAGTGCATTTAATGCAGGATATAAGCAGGTAAAGCTGTATTTTATGTTAGGGTTACCGACTGAGACGGATGAAGATATAGTTGGAATTGCCGAATTAGCGGAAAAAGTAGTCGATGCATATAAAGCAGTTCATAAAGGTAAAACAAAAGGGCTTAGGGTTACTGTAAGTACGTCGTTATTTGTACCGAAGCCACATACACCTTTTCAGTGGGTTGGACAAGTGTCTAAGCATGAATTGCATCGACGTCGTGTAGTATTACAAAATGCGATTAAATCGAAGGCTATTACCTATAATTGGCACGATCCGGAGGTTAGTTTTTTAGAAGGTGCAATATCAAGAGGTGATCGTAGATTATCGCAGGTGATTTATCAAGCTTGGCAGAATGGCTGTAAATTCGATAGCTGGACTGAGCAATTTCGCAACCGTGAATGGTTGATGGCATATCAACAGGTTAGTATCGACCCAGAATGGTATGCGTTTCGTGATTTTTCCTTTGATGAAATATTGCCATGGGAGCATATTAGCTCTGGAGTATCGAAGAAATTCTTGGCATTAGAATATCAGCGAGCGCTCGCTGGTAAGACAATTGAAGATTGTCGTGTGTCAAATTGCACTGGCTGTGGGGTATGCCAAGCATTGGGCGTTGATGTGGTTGTATGGAAGGGAGCGGAGCAGCTATGACAGTAGTAATGCGTGCACAGTATGCTAAGGGCATTGAGATTCGTTATATATCACACCTTGATTTACAGCGAATTTTTGGTCGTGCCCTACGAAGAGCTAAATTACCAGTTGCGTATAGCCAAGGCTTTAATCCCCATCCAAAATTATCGTTTGGGTCTGCTTTAAGTGTTGGGACTACCAGTGAGAGTGAATTTATTGACATAGATATGGCAGAACCAATAGCTGCTGACGAATTTGTTGAAAGAATGAATCAGGTATTGCCTATAGGGCTTAAAATAGTTGAAGCTAGTGCTTATCCGACTGGCGAAGAAGGAGTAAAGCTTAATACTCTAATGAGTGTCATTGATACTGCGGAGTATGAGATAAGGTTTTATGATGCTGGACAATTAACGGATATGGGAGTTGTAATTGATAAAATCAATCAGGCTGAAAGCTGGTTCGTCGTTAGAAGCAACAAAAAGAAGGAACGGGAATTAGACATTAAACCGTTTGTTTATTCAATTGAGATAAAGGAAGCTGATCATAATCAGCTATTAGTTGTAGCTCTCGTTCAAGCTGGTAGTCAGGCTAATGTGCGTCCGACGGAAATTGTCGAAGTACTACAAGTTTATGGTTATATGCCTGTAAAATCCTATGATATTCATAGAAAGAAATTAGGAATTATGGATAAAGGTAGGATAATTAAGCCATTCACAACATAAATATGTAGTACTTAACCTTAGTGGAACTTAGCTAATTGTTGAGATAAATTTCTGGAGCGATAAAAAGATGGAAAAAAAACTAATTGTTAATTGTGATAGCAGAGAAATAAGAGTAGGACTAATGGAAGATAAACGGCTAGTAGAGATGTATATTGAGCGACCAGAGAATCAGCGGGTTGTCGGCAATATTTACAAAGGGCGAGTCAGTAATGTATTACCTGGAATGCAAGCGGCTTTCGTCGATATTGGGCTTGAGAAGAATGCTTTTTTATACGTATCGGAAGCTATTCCTTCTGATACTGCTATTGAATATGACCGAATAAGTGAACAAGTGCAAATAAAGGATATTCTGAATCAAGGTCAAGAATTAATGGTGCAAGTAATAAAAGAGCCATTTGGCAGTAAAGGGGCACGTGTATCTACAAATTTAAATATACCTGGAAGGTTTCTTGTACTTATGCCTTCTTCGAAGTTTATAGGTATATCTAAGAAGGTTGAATCTGAAACAGTACGCGAACGGCTCAAAGGATGGGCAGAAAAGTTGCTTCAGGAATACGGAGTTGGAATGATAGTTCGTACTGTAGCTAAAGATGCGGATTTTGAACAGTTAAAAAAGGATTATCAATTCTTGATAGGTGTCTGGGAATCAGTTAAAAGTAATGCATTAAAGTTTAAAACTCCTGGCCTAATTCATCGTGATCTAGAGATTTTACCAAGAATAATTCGTGATATTCTTAATGATGAAATAGATGAAATTGTTATTGATACATATGAAGAATATATGTCAATGTCCAAAAACATTGATAAAATATCACCGAATTTTAAAACGAAAATCACTTATTTTAAAGATCCTGTACCGATATTTGATCATTTTCAAATTGAAGAGCATCTGCTTAAAGCTCTGCGCAATAAAGTATGGCTTAATAATGGTGGGTATTTAATTATAGATCGAACAGAAGCGTTAACAGTTATTGATGTTAATACTGGCAAATATGTAGGACAGCGAAATTTAGAGGATACAGTTGTCGACACTAATATCGAAGCTGCTAAAGAGGTTGCTTATCAATTACGCTTGCGTAATTTAAGTGGAATTATAATAGTAGATTTTATTGATATGCATATAGTCGATAATCAATTAAAGGTATTACAAGTTCTTGAGCAAGAGCTAAAAAGGGATAGTAATAAAACGCATTTATTAGGTATTACTAAGCTTGGTCTAGTTGAGATTACTCGTAAAAAAATAAGAAAGAGCTTGTATGAGACGTTATATGAGACTTGTCCTACTTGCAATGGTATAGGTAGTATCGCTACTAACCTATCGATTGCCAATAAGATAGATCGGGAAGTGCGTCACTATCTGCGTCATACTAAGGATGATGCAATTATATTAGAAATGCATCAAGATATTGTCGAGCCTTTGATAGGTGAAAAACAAGAAAATCTGCATGATATAGAATCGACATTTGCAAAAAAGGTTTATATTAAAGCAAAGCAAAATATTGATTTACAATATTATAATATTTTATACTCTGGTGATGAAAATGAAGTGAAACAAATTATGCAGTCAAAAAGGTAGTCAATTATTTTAGTTGACATACACAATAACAAAGTGATATTATATTTTGAGCAGTGTGCCATTGGAGACTACCTCCAGCATGCTTCAACCGCACGAAAAAGGTTTTTAAACTACTTAGTAGTACCTTTAGCGGCGAGTCTAAGTTTAATAGGAGGTGCAGTATGTACGCAATTATCGAGACTGGTGGTAAGCAATACAAAGTTGAAGAAGGCATGGAGCTATACATTGAGAAATTAGATGTAGAAGCTGGGGATGTTGTAAGCTTTGACAAAGTATTACTTGTTGCTAAAGACGGTCAAGTTCAAGTTGGTAGCCCGACAGTGGCTAATGCAACAGTAACTGGCAAAGTTGAAAAGCATGGTCGTAGTAAAAAGATCGTTGTTTTCAAATATAAGCCAAAGAAGAACTACAGTCGTAAGCAAGGGCATCGTCAACCATTCACAAAAGTTGTCATTGAAAAAATCAATGCGTAATTATACTTAAATTATGGTTGAAATTATTGTCCACAAAAACAATTTAGATCAAATCGTTGCTTTGCAAGTTAACGGTCATGCTGGATATGCTGATCATGGGCAGGATATTGTCTGTGCAGCGGTGTCGGTTTTGACAATTAATACAGTAAATAGTATATCGCATTTATTAGGCATCGAACTTCAACCAGAATCCGATGCTGGAATCCTGAAATGCCAATTCCCTGTACAAGCAGATGTGGTTATTCATGAAAAAATGCAGTTACTTTTACAAAGTATGCTATTAGGACTTCAGGCGATTGAAGACAATTATAAAGAGTTTATAAGATACGATATTATATACGTATAAGGAGGTGGCTTACATGCTACAATTAAACCTTCAATTATTTGCTCAGAAAAAGGGAGTAGGTAGCTCCAAGAACGGCCGTGACAGTATTGCTAAACGCTTAGGCGTAAAACGTCAAGACGGTCAACTTGTATCTGCTGGAAGTATCCTTGTACGACAAAGAGGTACTAAGATTTACCCTGGAGTAAACGTAGGTATTGGCAGTGATGATACATTATTTGCTAAGGCT
>Ga0265293_10004473_pt1 | contig 24558 bp, 21 predicted proteins | sample Munlanlewell138R_FD_192505 | JGI IMG/M metagenome (GOLD analysis project Ga0265293, IMG submission 192505) | Leachate microbial communities from a municipal landfill in Southern Ontario, Canada - Leachate well 138R | ecosystem: Engineered > Solid waste > Landfill > Unclassified | place: Canada...
CGGGATACGCGCCAATGTCGTCGCGCCCGGCTATATCAAGACCGATCTCGGACGGGACAGGGAAGCATCGGGGGCAACGCCCACCGACCAGCATTTCGCCAGCACTACGCCGATCCCGCGCGTCGGCTATCCCGAGGATTTCGAAGGCATCATCGCTTATCTGGCGAGCGATGCCGCCCGCTTCCACACCGGCGACACGATCGTGATCGACGGCGGTTATCTCATCAAGCTCTGAGGATCGGTCCATGCACCTCGTCAACGTATATGGGCCCGATGACGTCCGGCTGGACAAGGTCGAGCGGCCGATGCCGGGCGAACGCGACGCGATCGTCAGGATCGAAGCCTGCGGCGTGTGCGGCACCGACCTCACTTTCATCAGGACCGGCGGCACCGCGAAAGAAGGCAGCCCCATGCCTTTGGGCCATGAGGCGGCCGGTACGGTGGTCGCGGTCGGTCCGAAAGCGGATGGCGTGAAAGTCGGGCAGCATGTCATCGTCAACCCGATGGGGACGAGCGCCGTGATCGGCAACGGCGGCCCGGAAGGCGCTTTCACCGAGGAACTGCTGGTTCGGGAAGCGGCGCTTGGCCGTTCGCTGCTGGCGGTGCCGGAAGGGCTGCCTTCGCGGTTCGCCGCGCTCGCCGAGCCGCTGGGCGTGGCGATGCACGGCGTCAACCGTTCCGGCGCGATGGCGGGCGAGAAAGTGGTGGTGTTCGGCTGCGGGCCGATCGGGCTGGGCGCGGTTCTGTGGCTGCGGCATCGCGGGATCGAGGACGTTGTCGCGGTCGATGTGTTCGACGAGCGGCTGGAAATGGCCTGTGCCATGGGCGCCCGCGCGACCATTCGCGCGGATCGCGAGGATCTTGCCACGCGCCTGGCGGACCTTCACGGCCGCGAAGACGTGATGGGTCGTCCGGCGGTCGGCACGCATGCCTATATCGACGCCGCCGGGGCGCCCGGTATCGTGCCCGATGTCGTGAAGATGGCGCGCAAGCACGCCCGGCTGGTGGTGATCGCGGCCTATCGCCGGCCCGTGGAACTCGATCTTCAGGCCATGCTCACCAGCGAAATGAGCATCACGACCTCCATCGGCTATCCCGATGAGCTTGAAACGGTTCTCACCCTTCTGCCGACGCTGACGGACAAGCTGGACCGGCTCGTCACGCACCGCTTCCCGTTCGAACGCGTCATCGAGGCGTTCGGCGTTGCCGGAAAGGCAAACGCGGGCAAAGTCATGGTCGAATTCGGAGAAAACAGATGAGCGACGCAAAACGGCAAGGTACTCCGCTTGCGGACCTGGTTCTGGCGGGTGTCGGACAGACCGAAGCGGAGCCGCTCAATGATTTCATCCTGATGGCAAGGGACGTGTCCAACGCCTATCTGGTGAAGACGGACGATGGCGACGTTCTGGTCAATACCGGGACGATCACTGGCTCGGAACGCACGAAGCGCCTGTTCGAGCCTCACCGGACGGGACCGTTGCGCTATATCTTGCTGACGCAGAGCCATGCCGATCACTTCGGCGGGATCGGCGCGTTGCGCGATCCGGGAACGAAGATCGTGGCGGAACGCCGCTTTCCCGAAACGCGCCGTTATTATGTCGAAATGGAGCCGTTCTTCGCGCCGCGCACCGGAAAGCTGTGGGCGCGGACGCTGGCCCGGCAGGGTGGCACGTTCCACGACGTTCCCGAACCCGAACCCGATATTTTCGTCGACGGGCGGCTCACGATCGAATGCGGCGGGCGCGCATTCGAACTCATCTCCACTCCTGGAGGGGAAACGCTGGATTCCCTTTGCATATGGATGCCGAAGGAGCGCGTGGTCTTCACCGGCAACCTGTTCGGGCCGATGTTCATGGGCATGCCGTTCCTCAACACGTTGCGCGGGGACAAGCCGCGCACGGCGGGGCGTTTCCTCCGCTCGCTGGAAACGGTGCGCGCGCTCGATGCGGATCTTCTGATTACAGGCCACGGCGAGCCCGTCCAGGGCACCGGCCGTATCAGGGCCGACCTCGACAAGCTTCATGCCGCCGTCAGCTATGTCGACGAAGCGACCAAGGCGGGCATGAACGCGGGCAAGGACATCTACACCCTGATGCGCGAGATCAGCCTGCCGCCCGAGCTTGCCATTGGCGAATGGCACGGCAATGTTCCATGGGCGGTCAAGGCCATCTGGCACGAATATTCCGGGTGGTTTCTCTATGAAAGCACGACGGAACTCTATGGCGTTCCGCGCCGTGCGGTCGATGCCGATATCGCCGAACTGGCGGGCGGCGCGGACAACCTCGCGCGGCGGGCGGCGAAACATCTCGCGGCCGGGAAGCCACTGGAAGCGGTCCACCTGCTCGATATCGCGCTGGGCGCCGAGCCGGGGAACAGGCAGGCATTGCTCACGAAACGCGATGTCCTCACGCATTTGCTTGAACAGAGTGGCCAGACCAACCTCAGCGAAACGATGTGGCTGAAATCCGAGATCGCGGATGTGGAGGAGGTGTTGAGCGGAACGGACGAATAGGAAGCCTGTTCCTTCTTCCAGACTGATCCATCGTGAACCCGGAGACCGGGCAGGGCACCAGACTGATGGCACCGCTTGGCGATGCCGTCAGCGTTTCAGTCGTGCGTCGAGCGCTTCAAGAGCGTCAAAAGCCATATCGACCACATCGTCGAACAGTTTCGCATCGGAGTGGCGGGAATATTCGAGTGCGATGCCCCGCGTGAGCGATCGCAGGAAGGCTTTGAGAACGGAGAAAGGCACGCGCGAGAATTGTCCCAGGCTGACCTCCAGCGCGGTATCGCTCAATCTCTCGATCCGGTCCTGGAGCATGTCGATCGCATTGCGGAGGCCCGGATCGCTCCTTGAGGCGATCCAGACTTCGATAAGGAACCAGGTGCGCGGATCGCGGAAGGCCGCTTTCATCTCCGAACGATTGTCGGCGGTTTCTCTTCCTCCATCGCTGCCATAACGTGCCTCATACATGGCTTGCCGCTCGGCCAGCAATTCGCTCGTCACTCGCGCAATCACGTCCACGCGCCGGTTTCCGAAATAATGCTGGATCGCGCCGCGCGTAAAGCCCGCCCTGGCGGCGATACGCTCCATGGTCGCACCGGCATAACCGTATTCGCGGACTGCCCAGACAACCGCGTCGAGCAGGCGCCCATAGGCTTCCGAAGCCTCGGCATTGGAACGTGATGGTTCCGAACCGCGCATCTTTTTGAAGTCTCCCGCCATCGTCACGTCATGACCGACGAACATTGCTGCCACAACCCGTCTTGTCATCATACATTCATGAATGTATGTAATTTGCACGCAATGGGTAATCGAAGGGAGGAATCATCATGACTGACAGACGGATCGGCGGGCTGCTGCTGGCTTCTTGCGCCGCGATGCTGGGCACGAGCCCGGTTTTCGCGCAGGTGGATGAGCCGGGCGCGGCATCAGGCACTGGCGACGAAATCGTCGTCACGGCAAGAAAGCGGGTAGAGCGAATCGCGGACGTGCCGATCGCCATTTCGGCATTCAGAGGCGATGATCTCGCGAATCGGGGCGTTTCGTCGGTCAGCGACCTCGCCTCGATCTCGCCGGGCGTCAGCATCCGCGAGGACGTCGCCGGCCGGGCGTCCCCCAGCATCGTCATACGCGGTGTCGGCTTCGACGATTTCCGGCCCAACGGCAGCCCGGCGGCCGCTGTCCACGTCAATGAAGTCTACCTGGGTTCCAATGCCCTGATCGGCGGCGCGCTCTTCGATGTCGATCGACTGGAAATCCTCAAGGGCCCGCAAGGCACGCTCTACGGCCGCAACACGACAGCGGGCGCGGTCAACATCATCACGCGCAAGCCCGGTGATTTCTGGGAAGGCAACGCCGCGGTCGAATATGGCCGTTTCGACCGGCTGCGCCTCGACGCCGGCATCGGAGGGCCGCTTTCCGACAGTGCGGGAATCCGGATTGCCGGCACTTATCAGCGTGGCGGCGGTTTTCTCACCAATCTGGGGACCGCGGCCTTCGCCGGCACAAGCCCCGTTCCCGGTGTCATCCCCGACCTTCCGCTGGTCGGCGTACGGAAAAATATCGGCGATGCCGATTATGGCGCCGTGCGCGGCACGATCGTCCTGAGTCCCGGCGAAACCACGGAAATCACGTTACAGGCCAACTACGGGCGTGATCGCGGCCAGAACAGCCAGTCCGATGTCCTCGGACGTTCCGCGACGGGCTTTACCGAGCCGGATACGGACCCCTACACGTATTACGGCAATCTCCTTCCCGCCATGCATTCGGACCAGGCAGGGGTCAGCGCGAAGCTGGTTCAGGACATCGGCGGCGATACAAGCATGACTGCCTTGTTCGCCTATCAGCATCTCGACCGGCGATATGCCTTCGATCCCGGCGATCCGCGGCGCACGTTCGATCTCGATTATTCCGACCGGCTCAATCAATACACGGCGGAATTGCGCTTCAACGGCAAGCTGGGCGGCCTGGCCGACTGGACCGCCGGCGCTTTCTATTTCCGGGACCGGATCGCGTTCGGCAGCCTGATGGACGCATCCGATCTGGTGCGCACCGTATTCGAGACCGACTATCGCCAGAAGCGATCGAGCTGGGCGGTGTTCGGGGAAAGCGATGTCCACCTGACCGACAGGCTGACCGCCACTCTGGGGCTGCGTTATACGTCGGAAAAGAGCCGCTTCTCCGGCGCGACGATTGACCTCAATCCCTATGGCGCCAGCTTTGGTGGAGCGGCGTTTCCAGGGGTGCCAGCCATTTTCGACAATCGCTTCAAGGACGACAATCTCTCCGGTCGCGCGCTTCTTTCCTACAAGCCCATTCACGATCTCATGGTCTATGCTTCCGTCAGCCGCGGCTTCAAGAGCGGCGGATTCGACGGTTCGACCATATTCTCGGTGCCGGAGGCCCTGCCTTTCGCTTCGGAGAAGGTCACGGCCTACGAAATCGGTGTGAAATGGTATTCGGCAAATCTGCCCGTCACGTTTACGGCATCGACTTTCTACTATGATTTCCGGGGGCTGCAGGCCAATTCGGTCCGCCAGATCGGGCCGGTCACCACGAGCGTGCGCACGAACGTAGCCAAGGCGGAGATTTACGGCGGAGAGGCCGAACTCAGCGTCAAGCCGGTGGACGACCTGACGATCAGAGGCGCCGTCAGCCTGCTCCACAGCAAGGTCAGCGACTTCGTTTCGTCAGATCCGGTCGAAGTCGCGCGCCGGGAGGGCAACCGGCTGCCGGACGCTCCCCGCGTCTCGTGGAATCTCAATGCGAGCTATGCGATCCATCTGGGAGGGGAATGGACGGCAACGCCCTACGGCGAAGTCAACCATGTCGGCAAAATGTTCAAGGAGCTGGATAATTTCGTATCGGCTCCTTCCTATACGCTGGTCAACACACGCCTTACATTTGCGGCGCCTGACGAACGGTTCAGCTTTGGCCTGTTCGGGCGGAATTTGACCAAAGAAGTCTATTTCGTCGGTCTGATCCCCGCCGCGAATGCGGCCGGGGTGGTCAGCGGCGTGCAGCGGATCGTCGGCGCGCCCCGCACCTACGGCGTCTTCGCCGGCGTGAAATTCTGACGGCGGGGAGAAATGACCTTGTTCAGGAAATGGCCCGCCCTGCACGCGCTTCTTGCGTTCGTTCTGCTGCTCTTCGCGCCCGGTGCGGAGGCCCGGACTGCTGCCGATGTCTCGCAGCAATTCCGCATCGCCGTTATTTCGGATACGCAACACTACCTCAGCTACAAGAACCAGACGCGGGCGGGCTTTCCCTTTGACGCGGTCGAGATGTTTTTCGACCAGATGCGCTATATAGCCGACAACAGCATCGCCAATGGCGGCGATATCGTATTTGCCACGGCGGTGGGCGATGTCTGGGAGCACCAATCGCGGCTAAGCCACCCCGACAACGAAGCGCGGGGTATAAAGCCGATCGCCAATCCACGGCTCGTCGGCATTCTGGAAGTCACGGCCCGGACCCGCGACACGGAAATGCCCGCCGCCCTGGCGGGCTATCGCTTGATCGCGGGCAAGCTGCCTTTCTCGGTTGTCCCCGGCAATCACGACTACGATGCCCAGTTCACGGATTCCCGTTTCCCGCCGTCGCCAGATCCGGCGGCGAAGACCGGTTCGGGACCGGGATTTTACGGAATGCTCTACAGCAGCGGTCTGGATAACTTCCGCGAGGTATTCGGATCGCAATCCACGTTCTTTCGCGATCAGCCGTGGTATGTCGCGTCCCATCGGGGAGGCGCGAGCAGCGCGCAGATTTTCACGGCCGGCGGCTATGAGTTCCTGCACATAGGCCTTGAGATGGCGCCTGATGACGAAACCCTCGCCTGGGCGCAATCCGTCTTGAAGCGCTATCCGAACAGGCCCGCCATCGTCACGACTCACGACCATCTGAACAGTGACGGATCGCGCACGCCCAACGCAGTGGTCGATTGGAAAGCAGTCGATCCACGGCATAACAGCCCGGAAGATGTCTGGCGGAAATTCATCCGCAAGAACGACCAGATCCTGTTCGTTCTGAGCGGCCATGAGCGCGGCCAGGCTTTTCGTGACGACGCGAACGCTTTCGGCCATCGCGTGTATCAGCTCTTGGCCGACTTCCAGGACCGGACGCAGACCTATCGAACCGCGATGAACGATCCGTCAGCGATTGGCCCGACCGGAGATGGGTGGTTCCGCCTCATGGAGTTCGACATGCGCGGCCAGACGCCGGTGGTTCGTGTCCGCACATATTCCACGCATTACAAAGCCTATTCGACGCAGTTGCCGGCCTATGCCGCGTGGTATCGCGCCGACGACGCGCCCGAAATGACCGACGATGCCTATCTCGGAAAGGATGATTTCGTCATCCGGCTCGTCGATTTCCACGAGAGGTTTCCCAGGCGTCAGTGAGGATGCCACCGTTGGGACGGGCTGCATCATCTTCGGAACCCGCCCCATGGACCTGTGCCCCATGCCGGGCGCCGATCGGGTCTAGCCGCCCAGAGCGGCGATCATGGCTTTCGCTTCGGGTTTCACGACCTTGTCCGAAACGGTGCGCGGCAGCCTGCCGGTGACGTAGACGCGGGCCGGAACCTCATAGCTCGTCAGCCTTTCGCGCGACCACTGGCGTATCGCATCGGCTTGCGGGGTTTCGCCCGGATAGGGCTCGACCAGGGCCACCGGGACTTCGCCCAGGCGCTCATCGGGCATGCCGATCACGATCACGTCATAGACGCCGGGAAAGGCGCGCAACACGTCGGCCACCTTGCCCGCCATGATCTTGAAGCCGCCCCGGACGATCGCGTCGTCGGCGCGGCCGGTGATGAACAGATAACCGTCCTCGTCGATCCGCGCCATGTCGCTGGTGCGTATCCACGCCCTGCCGCCGTCGATACGGTCCAGCCTGACTTCGAGGATACCCGGTTCGTCGGCGGGAAGCTCCTCTCCGGTGGCGGGGTCGATCACGCGCAGTTGCACGCCCGCCGACGCCTTGCCCACGGAGCCGCGCTTGACCTTGCCGAGCTTGCGGTATTCGTCGAGACTCCAGTTGGCTGCCGTGCCCATGAACTCGGTCGCGCCGTAAGTGACCAGCACCGGCACGCCGAATTTCTCCTCGAACGCATCCTGAAGGTCGAGCGGCAGGGCGGCGGTGCCCGCGCGTACGGCGATGACGCTGGAGAAATCCTCGCGAGTCGCGTCGCTGTCGACCATCATCTTCATCGCGGCGGGGGGCAAGGGCGCGAACTTCGGCCGGTATTTCCGAAGCGCGCGCCGATACTTGTCCGCATCGAATTTCTCGAACAGCACGATGGGGCGGACCTCGAACACGCTCATCAGGGTGTTGATCGTGCCGCTGGTGTGCACGAGCGGGCCGAACATCAGCGTCGGCGAACCTTTGACGTTCAGTTCCTTGCGAACCACTTCGCCCGCCGCGTTGCGCACGCCGTCCTGAAGCGAACCGGCGAAGGCCCGCTCGCCCACCGGGATACGCTTGGGCTTGCCGGTCGTGCCACTGGTCTGGATTTCGATCAGAGTGCCGTCCTGGCGCGGGCGGAACGGGCCCGCGCCCTTGCCGGTCAGCGGCTCGAACGCGATCTCGCCGTCCGTCACGTCCACGGCTACGACCAGGGTTCCCCGCGATTGCGCCGCGTCTATCACGGCTTCGGGCAGATCGGCCCGGCTGCCGAGCAGGCAGCACAGGTCCAGCTCCGCGACTTCTTCCGCGATCAGGCCGATGGGGCGAACCGCGTTGACCAGCGCCAGCGCGCGGCCAGTGCCCAATGCGGCTATGAAGGCCGAAACCTGTTCCGGCCGGTTGCGCCCGAGCAGTCCGACGAGGCTGTCGCGGTTCACGCCCTGCGCTTCCAGCAACGCGTCGAGGCGCTCGATGGCCCGGCCCCAGGCGGCCCAACTCAGTGTCTCGCCGTCGAACTCGATGGCGACGGCATCGCCGCCCGCCCCGCAAACCCGGACGATATGGTCGGCGATGGTCATTGTCCCGCCTGCCTCAACGGATCGTGAAGGGCTTGCGGACCCCGGTCTTGAGCACGTTGCCCGCTTCCGCCTCGCCGATATGATTGCCAAGCTGGGTGTAGCTCAGCCCCCGGCCCATGGCCTGACTGCGCCCGGTATCGAGCGATTCCCAGATGGCCCGCACGGTGCCTTGCGTCGCGACCGTCGGCTTCGAGGCAATGACGACCGCGATCTGGTGCGCGCGTTCCCACAGCGCCTCGCGCGTCGTGATTTCCGAGATCAGGCCGATTTCCAGCGCCCGTCGCGCGCTCATCCGTTCCTCGACGCCCATCAGCGACACGCGCAGGATTTCCGAAAGCGGCATCTTGCGGCTCATGCTGATCGGCTCCAGCGCGGCGACGAGGCCGGAATCGACGTGCGGGTCGAAGAACGTGGCGTCGTCCGACGCGATCACGACATCGCTGCCGCCCACCACATAGAACGCTCCCCCCGCGCACATGCCGTTGACGGCGCAGACCACCGGCTTCCAGCACTTGATCGCCTTGGGGTCCAGCTTTTCGCCGGGATCCCACTTGTTCCACAGGTTATCGGGGTAGACGAACCCTTTCTTGCGGTCGAGGCCGGTGGAAAAGGCGCGCTCGCCCGCCGCGCGGAACACCACGGCATGAACCTTGTCGTCATGCTTCACGCGCTCCCACAAGTCCGCGATGACCTCGATCATCTCGCGGTCGATGCCATTGAGCTTGTCGCCCCGGTTCAGAGTGATCGTGGCGACATGATCGTCCGAATATTCATAGCGGACCGTATCGTCGACGAAGGATTCGAAAGTCATTGTCCGTGTTCCCTGGGTTCCTGAGACGCCTGAGGATCGAGCCAATCGCTGCCCGTCCAATTTCCTTTGGCGTCACCGAGCTTCATGCCGCCATCGCAATCGAGAACCGTGCCGGTGATGTAGCTGCCTTGTGGTGAAGCGAGGAAAAGAGCGGCATTGGCGATGTCCTCGACATGGCCGAAGCGGCGCAGCGCGGTTTCATCGGCCCATGCCTGTTTCGCCTCGGGCGTGGCGGCCATGCGTTCCACGCCTTCGGTGCCGAGGATCGGGCCGGGGGAGATGGCGTTGACCCGGATGCCGGCCTGCCCCCATTCCATCGCCAGCACCTTCACCACCATGTTGACGCCCGCCTTGGCGGCGCAGACATGGACCTGCTGCGGGCGCGGCTGCTCGGCCTGGGGCGCGGTGATCGCGATCATCGTGCCGGGCCTGCGGATCACGTCGAAGCCTGCCCGGAACACGTTGTAGGTGCCCAGCAGGTCGATCTCGACCACGGTTCTGAACCCGTTGGGCGAGATCGCGACGGCGGGGGCCATGAAGTTTCCCGCCGCGCCCGCGATAATGAGGTCGGGCACGCCGAGCCGGTCCACGCCCCGCGCGAACAGGGCTGCGATGGCGTCGGGATCGCGCACGTCGGCGCTGCCCGCCATGGCCTGCCCCCCGCAACCGCCGCACTCGTGTTCGATCCCGTCGGCCGCCGCCTGCGCCTTCGCCGCGTCGCGGCCGAACACCAGAACCTTGCCGCCCCGCGCCGCGATCGCACGCGCGATCCCCAGGTTGATCCCGCTCGTCCCGCCGGAAATAAAGGCGATGTGCCTGCCCATGCGCGCGTCACCAGCCGGAAAGATCGGCCACGCGGGCGCGCAGGGCGCGGGGCATGCCGATGTAGGCCTGATCGAACAAGGCCCGCTTCAGCCAGACGTGCGCGCCGTATTCCCATGTATAGCCGATGCCGCCGTGCGCTTCGGTCATCCGCCGGGTGGCTCTGGCGTAGTTTTCCGTGATGAGCGACTTGGCGAGTGCGGCCTGAAGCGGCGCGGCCGCCGGATCGGTGTCCCAGACGTGCGCGGCGAACCAGTATAGCCCGACCGCCGGTTCAATGGTGACCGCCATGTCGGCGAGCTGGTGCTTCAATCCCTGAAATGCGCCGATCGGCCGTCCGAACTGTTCGCGCTCTTTAGCGTAGGCGACTGACATGTCGACGGCCCGGGATGCGCCGCCGAAGGCGTCCGCCGCCAGCAGCACCAGACCGGCATCGACCAGCCGGGCACCGGCCGCCCCTTCCAGCGGTTCACAGGGCGTATCGGCAAACGCCACGGTGCAAAGCTGCCTGCCGGCGTCCGTGGACAGGGTGGGCGTGACGCTCAGCCCCGGCGCGTCGCCACGGACCAGCGCCAGCCTGCCCCCGGCGAGGCCGACAATGATCGCATCCGTGCCTTCCGCATGGAGGACGTGATGCTTCTCGCCGGTCAGCGTGGGTTTTGCCTCCATGGTCCACTGATCCGCGAACCATTCGCCCTTGCCTTCGGCGAGAGCGACGGTTGCGCGCTTCTCCCCCGTGGCGAGCGCGGGCAGCCATTCGGCCTTCTGCGCGTCGGTTCCCGCCACGGTCAGCGCCAGCGTTCCCAGCGCATGATCCAGAAACGGACCCGGCGCGGCATGGCGGCCGATCGGTTCCATCACCACGGCAAGGTCGAGCAGGCCCAGGCCCAGCCCGCCATGTTCTTCGGGCACCACGATCCCGCCGATGCCGAGTTGCATCAGGCCCCGCCACAAGGCGAAGTCGGGCTTGCCATGATCGTGCGGCTCCAGCGCACGTGACACGGGGCACTCCGCTGCAAGGTAGTCGGCGACGCCTTGCTGGAAGGCGATCTGCTGTTCGTCGAGATCGAATTTCACTGCCCCAATCCCGTCCTACTCTCCGTCTCGCGGAAGGCCATAGCCGCGTTCGGCGATGATATTGCGCTGGATATTGCTGGTGCCCCCCGCGATCGCGGCGGCCAGCGAGTTCATGTATTGCATCACCCAGCGCTCGTTGCCGGGCCGCCTGTTGCCGACCGGCGAAACCAGCGCCTCGTCCTCGATGATCTGCGTGGCCGTTTCCGCGATCGCGGCGGCATAGTTCGATTGCACCAGCTTGCCCATCATTTGCAGCAGGCCGGCGTCGCCGCCCGAGAGGGCGCGGGAAATCTGGATGTGGCCGGAATGGCGCTGCATTTCCAGTTCGGCCTTGAGCGCGGCGAGCCGGTCGCGCACCCAGCCCGCCTTGATTGCGGGCTGTCCGTCGATGGTCGCGCGTTGCGCCAGCTTGACGAGGCTGTCGAACATCGCTTCCGAACGGTCGATACCGCCCAGCATGTTGCGCTCGTGCTTCAGCAGCGACTTGGAAACGCTCCATCCCTCGCCGCGCTGGCCCACGATCCAGTCGGCGGGCGTTTCGGCGTTGTCGAAGAACACTTCGTTGAAGTCCTGCCCGCCGGTGATCTGCCTGAGCGGCCGGATCGTCACGCCCGGCTGCCTTGCGTCGAGCAGGAGGTAGGAAATGCCCGCGTGCTTGGACGCTTCCGGCTCGGTGCGGACGAGCGCGAACAGGAAGTCCGCCTCGTGGGCGTAGCTGGTCCAGACTTTCTGGCCGTTGATGACCCATTTGTCGCCGACCAGTTCGCCGCGCGTGCGCAAGCTGGCGAGGTCGCTGCCCGATCCGGGTTCGCTATAGCCCTGCGCCCACTTGTATTCGCCGAGCAGGGTCTTGCGGACGAATTTTTCCTTCTGCCACTCCTCGCCGCGTTCGAGCAGGGTGGGGACCAGCATCTGCACGCCGACGCCCTTGATCTCGTGCGGCGCGCGCGCCCTCGCGAATTCCTCGGCGATGATGCTCGCCTTGATGCTGTCGGGTGCCTGTTCCGAGCCGCCGAAGCGCCGGGGGACGGCGCGGTAGAGATAACCCGCCGCCACCGCCGTCTCGCGGAATTCCGCCGCATCGCGGCCCTCCCGCCATTCGCGGGAGAGGAAATCGCGCACTTCCCGCCGGAAAGCTTCGTGCTCCGGGCCGAAATTGAGATCTATCGCCATATCCGTCTTACTCGAACCCGAGATCCTCCCAGATCCTGTTGAGTTCGTTCATGGCGTTCTTGTTGCCATGTTCGTTGCGCATCTTGAGGAAGTTCGCTTCGTCCTCGCGCCAGACCATGTTGGTGAACAGCGGGTGGGCGACAGTGGCGAAGTTCTGGAACGCGCCCATGCCCATGCCGTGAAGGTATTGATGCAGCGCCCGCTTGCCGAGCATGAGGTTGTCGGTGCTGTGGGCCGCGATCGCGCGGGCATAGCGCATCGCTTCGTCGTCCAGCCTGTCGCGCGGGACGACCGAGTTGGCCACGCCCCAGTCCTTCAGTTCCTCCGCCTTCATCGTCCGGCCGGTGAGCAGGATTTCCATGCCCCGGTTGAGGCCGAGCCGCATCAGGGTGAGCGGCATCTGCGTTTCGAAATGAGCGAAGCCGATGCGGCTCTGCCGCCGCGCCACATAGGCATCGTCCGAAAGGATCAGGATGTCGGCGGTCATCGCGAAGGAGAAGCCCTGGCCCAACACCGCGCCCTGCGCGGCGAGGATGACCACCTTGTCGCCCCACAACGTGCCGGACAGCGTGGAATCCAGCAGCTTGCGGATGCCGCGCATCCGCTTCGACTGGCCGAGCCGCCCGCCTTTCTTCAACCCGAAACTTTCCACCGGAACCCGTCTGGTGTCCTCGCCCGAACAGAAGTCCGATCCGGCGCCGCCGAAGATGATGACCTTGACGTCGTCGTCTTCCTGCGCCCGTGCGAAACAGTCGAGCAGAAGCTCGTTCATGTCGGGTGTGAGGATCGCGTTCTTCCGGTGCGGCCGGTTGAGCGTGATCTTGCAGATATGCTCCTCGACCACTTCATAGAGGACCGACTGGGAGAAATCTTCCTCGCCGTCCGGCGTCAGGGGCGGAATTTGCGGCTTGTTCATTCGGGATCACCCAATGCTATGAAATCGTCGATGCGCTTGTGATAGTGGCGGATGCGCGCTTCCTGGTATTTCCCCAGCCACAGCCCCCGCTTGACGGTGGACTGGAGGCCTTTCCACACGCCGATGATGTTGACCCAATCCTGATCGAAAATCGGCCCGACCCGGCCGAGGCCCGGTGAGTCGCCGAAAATGCCGCCTTCCGGGATCCATTCCGTTTCCGGCGCGCGGGGGCAAGGCTCGGAAAGGTTGCGCGGCGTCAGGACGTAGATTTCCATGATGCAGGTCGCGTGATCGTCGCCGTTGGGACGGAAACGGTAGGCGATCTGCAATCCATAGCCGTGCCACGGCATGAAGTTGGGGAACAGGAAGTATTCCACCGCGTCGAGCATTTCGCAGTCGGTCAGGTGATCGACCGGCTTGCCGAACGCCGCGCCCACCTGCCGGCGGCGTTCATCGGCCAGCGCCTGGCGATACGTTTCGCCCGGCTTGAGCTGGATCGGTTCCCGTCCAGTCGACCTGGCGCCGAGGTCGGCGAATTCCTGTTCCGACAGCGCCTTCATCGCATCGCTGACCGGCGCGATGGAGATAGTGGCCAGGCGGCTGACGTTGTCGTTGTAGATATCGTACTGCGTCTCCGCATATTCGGAGACGGGCACGGCCTGCGGGTGCGTGGGCGAAACGTGGTAGCTCTCGATGAACGCTTCCATCGCGACTTTCCAGTTCGCCGGAGTCACACGGGCAACGTGTGCCGCAACCTTGCGGTTTTCCAGCGGATCGGACGCGAAATGATCGTCGAGATCGCCGATATAGTCCTCGAACGGCGGCGCGCCGGGGTCGGGGTTGATGAACACGAACCCGCCCCATGTCGCGACTTTCGCCTGGGGCAGGCACAGATCGCGGTCGCGCAGTTGCGGGAAATCCCATTTCTCGGTGACGCCGCGATTGGTGCCGTCCATGTTCCACGACCAGCCGTGGAACGGGCACACCAGCGCGGGCAGCTTGCCCGACCCTGCGACAAGCTGCATTCCGCGATGCAGGCAGGCATTGACGAAGGCCCGGATCGAGCCGTCCTTCTGGCGCGATATGATCCACGAGCGGTTGCCGATCTCATAGGTCGTATAGTCGCCCGGATCGGGAATGTTGCTTTCGTGGCAGGCCATCTGCCACGCCCGCGGCCACATGCGCTTCATCTCAAGTTCGTGAAAGGCGCGGGAGGTGTAGCGTTCGACAGGCAGGTCGTCCGTGCCCAGGTCGAACTGGGTGACGCGGGCGTAAGCCTCGGAAGGTTGGCGGTTTTCGGCGGCCAGCCACTTTGCCAGCGTGGGTTCCTTTACCGGCGGTTCCTCGGACATCCTGACGCTCCAGTTTCGCTTCGGTTCAAGGCAGTGAGTCGAATCGTGACGACACTCCCTTGTCGCTCTCATGGCAGTGAAAAGAAAGGTATACAAGTTACTTTAGTTGGGCTAGCGCTGGCGCGTTGCGACGGCAAGCCGATACCGCGTTCGCCGCGCAAATATACTCGATTCACTATAGGCGCGGCCTCGCGCCGGAGCAGACCGGCAATATGGACAAAGCTAATCTTCTTGAAATCTACCGGAAGAGTTTTCGCACCCGCGTGGCGGAAGAGGCGATCGCGCGCCAGCTTCGCGCGGGCAAGATCAGCTTCAGCTTCTATCCCGCCACGGGACAGGAAATCGCCCCCGCGGTCCTGACCGGCCTGCTCGGCCCGGACGACCGGATGGTCACGATCTATCGCGGCATCGCCGACGTGCTGGCGCGCGGCCTCTCGGTCAAGGAGTTTCTGGCCGAATGCATCGGCCACCCGGCGGGCGTATGCGGCGGCAAGGGCGGCGGCATGGGCGTGGCGCGTCCCGATCTTGGCCTGATGATGACGACCGGCATCGTCGGCTCGTCCGGCGTGATCGGCGCGGGGCTGGCGCTCGCCAGCCAGTTGCGCAAGGATGGCCGCGTGGTCGCGGTCAGCATGGGCGACGGCGCGACGAGCATCGGCTCGGTCCATGAAGCGATGCTGTTCGCTTCGCTGTGGAAGTTGCCGCTGATCTTCGTGGTCCACAACAACCAGTGGGCGGAATCGACGCCGTTTTCCGAATATTCGGTGCTGGAAACGCTTTCGGACCGCGCGGCGGCCTATGCGATGCCCGGCTTCACGGTCAGCGGCCGCGATCCCGAAGCACTGGCGAAAGTCTTTTCCGACGCCATCGTCCGCGCCCGGTCGGGCGAGGGGCCGACTTTCATCGAATCGAAGACCTACCGCCTCAGCGGCCACTATTTCGCCGATGCCGGGGCCTATATGGACAAGGCGGAATGGGACGCGGCCAAGGCCGACGATCCCATCGCCGAACTGCGGCGCAAGGCACTGGCCGCAGGGATGGCGGAAGACGAAATCACCGCCGTTGAAAACGCTGTCCGCGATGAAGTGGCCGCTGACGTCGAAGCCGTGCTGGGAACGCCCGCGCCGGCCGCCGCCAATGCCGCCCTCAACGCTGATGTCACCAGCGACGTCTATGCCGACCCGGCTTTCTCGCCGATCAGCCTGAACCGCCCGAAAGCGGAGCCGGTCCCCGCAGGGCCGCTTGTCGAAGTGACGATGCGCGACAGCTACAACAACGCGCTGCACACCGCTTTCGCCGAGGACGACCGGGTGCTGATGCTGGGCGAGGACATCGCCGATCCGGCGAGTGGCGTCGTCGGCATCTCCAGGGGGCTGTCCACGGCGTTCGGGGACCGCTGCCGTTCCACGCCGATCGCGGAGCAGGGCATCTTCGGCAGTTGCGTCGGCGCGGCGCTCGCGGGCATGAAGCCGGTCGGCGAACTGCTGATGATGGACTTCCTGCCCGTCGCCATGGACATGATGATAAATCATGCGGCCAAGGCCCGCTACATGACCGGCGGGCAGATGAACGTGCCGATGACGATGATGACTCTGGTCGGCACCGGCAACGGCGCGCAGCACAGCCAGTCGACCGAAGCGTGGCTGATGCACACGCCGGGCCTCAAGGTGGTCTATCCCTCGAACCCGACCGATGCGAAGGGCCTGCTGCTGTCGTGCATCGACGATCCCGATCCTTGCGTGTTCATCCATGCGATGAGCCAGCTTTTCCAGAAAGGGCCGATGCCGGACGTCGCCTATCGCATCCCGCTGGGCCTCGCCAACGTGGTGCGCGAAGGTTCCGACGTGACGATCATAGCCTATGGGCCGACCGTGGCCGATGCCGTGACCGCCGCCGATAAACTCGCCGCCGAGGGAATTTCGGCCGAAGTCGTCGATCTTCGCAGCCTTGTGCCGCTCGACGGGCAGACCCTGCTCGAATCCGTGGGCAAGACCGGCCGGGCCATCGTCGCCCACCGGGCGGTGGACTTCATGGGACCGGCGGGTGAGATCGCCGCGTTCCTCCACAAGGAACTGTTCGGCAGCCTCAAGGCGCCGGTGGCGCGCGTCGCGGGCGCCTATGCGCCGGTGCCGAAGCATTCCGGCCTGCTCGCCATGCACTACAAGGGTGCCGACGCCATTATCCAGAACGCAAAGGACATGCTGAAATGAGCACCGAACTCCGCATCCCCGCCGCAGGCGATTCCGTGCAGGAAGTGCAGATCGTCGAATGGACCGTGGACAGCGGCACCCCCGTCAGCGAGGGTCAGGTGATCTATACTGTCGAGAGCGACAAGTCGGTGCTGGAGATCGAGGCGCCCGCATCGGGCACCCTGACGATCATCGCATCGGCGGGTGAGACCTATCCGGTCGGTCACCTGATCGGCCGGATCGACGGCTGACGCCGGCCATGAGCGCCTGTGGGCGCGCCCGGCCTTAGCTGGCGCCCGGTCCTAACTTGCTGCCGGACCGCCAGCCGCGTCGGCCTCGCGTGCCCAGCGCGGCAGCGGCATGCCTTTTTCATAGTGCCAGAGCATCGTCAGGCTGTCCCGCCGGGCCGGGTCAAGCACCATGCGCCCCAGTTCGGCAAGGTCCGGCCCGGCGCGCCGCCCGCGCATCGCCCAGCTTCGGATGCGGCGGCTGTATAGCTGCACGTCGTATTCCATGGCGAAGCCGTTGCCGCCGAATACCTGATGCACGTTCGTCGCGGCGAACCGCGCCGCCTGGATCGCCTTGGCGCGGACCATGATCGCGAAATGCGGCGGCGGGGCGCCGTCGCCGCCGTTGGCGGGAGACGCCGTGAACGCTGCCTTGCGCACCAGCAGTTCGGCCGCATCGAGATCACCCGCCACGCGGGCGAGGCGATGGGCGACGCCCTGGTAGGTGCCGATGATCTTGCCGAACTGTTCACGCTGCCCGGCATAGTCGACGCCATAGGCCAACAGGGCCTGCCCCGCGCCGACGAGCCGCGCCGCGTCGACGAGATCGGCGAAACGCTGCAAGCGATCCGCCAACCCCGCATCCCCGATCGTTTCACCTTCACCCGTCGTCTGGTGGAACACAAGGCTGTCCCCGGCGGCGGAACGGCGGGCCGGACCGTTGAGCCTTTCGATGCGCACTTCGCCACCGTCCCGCACCGCGACGAGCACGTTGGCGGCGGGCACCGGGCCTGAAAAGCCCAACGATACTCCGGCCTTGCCGGTCAACGCCAGAACCGGCATGGTTTCGACGAAAGCCACGCTCGCCAGTGCCTTGCCCAGTTCAAAGGCGACGCGGGCGAACAGTTCCGGCTCGCCCGCCAGTTCCCCCAAGCCGAAGGCATCGAGCCGGGTGACCAGTTCGGGGTCGATCCCGCCGTAATCCTCTTCCGCCTTGCGGACCTTGTCGGGGGCGCTTTCCACCGCGAGCATTTTGGCGATGGCATCGCCGATTTCCTCGACGTCCTCGCTCCAGCGTTCGTCCAGCACGATCTAGTTACTCCGGGGCAGGCCGAGATGGCGGTTGGAAACGATATTGCGCTGCACTTCGCTGGTGCCGCCGATCACGGTCAGCACGGTGGCGACGCGCAACTGCTGTTCAAGGTCGGCGGCCAGAACATCGTCTCCTTCCGTGAACAGCGTCTCGTGACCGACGAGGTCGCAGGCCCACTCGATGAACTGCTGGGCCAGTTCGGAGCCGTAGACCTTGCTCATCGGCCCGGTGCCGGACGTGTCCTCGTGCCGCGCCGCCTGCATCCCCACGCGCAAGTAAAGCAGGCGATCCGCTTCCAGTTCCATCACGAAATGACCGAGTTTTTCGAGGTCCGCGTCCGAAAGGCGATCCGCCATGCCGGACAGGCGATGGATCAGCCGGGCGCAGAGCAGGCGGGTTTCGGTGCCGCCGAAGCTCATCGCCCGCTCCTCGTCGAGGTTGCCGGTGATGACGTTCCAGCCCTTGTTTTCCTCGCCGACGAGGTTCTCCACCGGCACCCGGACGTTGTCGTAGAACACCTGGTTCACACGCCAGCCGCCCATCACCCAGACGGGCGTGATCGTGACGCCCGGCCAGCCCGGATCGACGAGCAGGACCGAAAGGCCGCGCTGGCGGCTCGATTCGGGATCGGTGCGAACGAGCAGCGAAATGAATTTCGAGACATGCGCCGAACTGGTCCAGATCTTCGATCCGTTGACGATATAGTGATCGCCCCCTGCGTCCCTGGCCCGCACCGCTTTGGTCTTGAGCGCGAGCAGGTCGCTGCCCGCGTTCGGCTCCGACAGGCCCTGGCAGTAGGTGTATTCGCCGGCGACGATCCTGGGCATGTGTTCTTCGCGCTGGGCGTCATTGCCGCTGCGCATGATCATGCCGCCGCCGCGCTGGTTGGTGGTCAGGCCGTAGCCGGGGAAGCCCTGGCACTCCAGTTCCTCGGCCATGAGGAACTGCTGGTCGACCCGCGCGCCCTTGCCCCAGGGTTCCGGCCAGGTCAGGCCGATCAGGCCTTCTTCCGCGAGCCGGCGGTGGAAGGCGAAGGAATAGCGTTCGACCTTCAGCGATTCGATTTCTTCCCTCAGCGCCTGCATTTCCGCCCAGCCGCATTTGTCGGCGAGAGCGCGCATTTGGTCGCGATATCTGTTATCATCCTGATCTGGAAGGAAATTCAAGATTCGCTCCATTCATGGGGAATGCTGAAAAAAGATAAAGAAGTTGACGACATGCGGGACTACTGCGAAAGCCCGTGACAAGCAACAGCCAGCCGAACTAATTGTGAAAGGCGCGCGGAAGAGGAGAAGCTTTTCGGCGCGCGGGAGAGCAGGAACTTTCAGGGAATACCAATGGGCAAGATCACGTTCATTTCCGCGGACGGCAGCCGCACCGAGGTTCAGGTCGAGCCTGGCGAATCCATCATGCGCATCGCGCTCAACGCCGGGATCGAGGGTCTGGTCGCCGAATGCGGCGGCTGCCTGTCCTGCGCGACCTGCCACTGCTACGTGGAAGGCGGCTGGGCCGACAGGATACCCCCGGCTTCCGCTGAAGAGGAAGTGATGGTCGAATGCGCCATCGACGTGCGCGACACCAGCCGCCTGTCCTGCCAGATCCAGTTTACCGAGGAGATGGACGGGATCGAGATCGAGATTCCCGCCACGCAATATTGAAGCGCGGGAGGTATTGAACGATGTCGCGGTCGCTTGCGGGAATCCGGGTGATGGACATGGGCCGGATCGTCTCCGCGCCCTGGGGCGCGCAGACACTGGCCGATCTGGGCGCCGACGTCATCAAGATCGAGCGGCCGGGCCGGGGCGACGACTTGCGCACATACGGCCCGGCTTTCGCGCGCGACGCCGAAGGCAACGCCACGCCGGAATCGGGCCATTATCTCTGTTCCAACCGTAACAAGCGCTCGCTCACTTGCGATATCGCCCGGCCGGAAGGGCAGGAGATCGTCCGCAAGCTGGCGGCGCGGAGCGACGTGCTGATCGAGAACTACAAGGTCGGCGATCTGGCGCGCTACGGTCTCGACTATGAAAGCCTGAAAGCCGTCAATCCCGATCTGATCTATTGCTCGATCACTGGCTTCGGCCAGTCCGGTCCCTATGCGAAGCAGCCGGGTTACGACGCGGTGTTCCAGGGGATGAGCGGCATGATGGCCGTTACCGGCGAGCCGGACGGTGAGCCGCAGCGCGTCGGCGTTTTCGTGATCGACGAGATGACCGGGCTTTACGCCGCCATCGCGATTCTCGCCGCGTTGCGCCATCGCGACGCCATGCGGGCAAAGGGGGAAAGCGGCGGTCAGTATATCGACCTCGCGCTGCTCGATGTCGGCGTCGCGGCAATGGCCCCGCGCACTGTCGAATGGACGCTGGAGGGCAAGATTCCCGAGCGGCTCGGCACCAAGTCGCCTGGCTCGGCGCCGGCGCAGGTGTTCCTGTGCAGCGACGGATACCTGAACATCCAGGCAGGCGCGGAAGCGGATTATCGCAAGCTGTGCGACGCACTGGGCCTGCCGGAATTGAAGGAAGACCCCCGCTTCGCGACGCGCATGGACCGGGTGACGCATCAGGACGAACTGGCCGCGCTGCTCCAGGACAGGATCGGCCGGCGCACGGCGCGGGAACTGGCGGATGACCTCGTTGCGTGCGGCGTGGTCGCCTCTCCGATCTATCACGCCGATCAGGTAGTGGATGACCCGCAAGTCCGGCATCGCGGCCTGTTCTTCGACGTGCCGCACCCCACTGTCGGCAAGGTTCCGCTGGCCGCCAGCCCGATCCGCATGAGCGAAACGCCTGTCGACCGCTACACCGCGCCGCCGACCATCGGGCAGCACAACGATGAGGTGCTTGGCGATATTCTGGGCTATTCGGCGCGGGAGCGCGAAGCGTTGCGCGCGGCAAACGTGATCTGATGCCGTTCGCGCCGGATTGCCTGGCCGGGCGCGTCGCCTTCGTCACCGGCGCGGCCGGAGGCATCGGGCGCAAGATCGTGAAAGCCTGTCGCGCGGCAGGCGCCAAAATCGCCGCGATCGAATTCGCGCCGTTCGGCATCCGGGTGAACAGCATCCATCCGGCGGCGGTCAACACGCCGATGATTACGGGTCTCGGCGGCTCGCGGCCGCAAGGGGAGGGCACTCTGATCGGCCGGATCATGGAACCGGAGGAAGTGGCCAACATGGCCGTTTTCCTGGCGTCGGATGCCAGCAGCTACAGCACGGGCAGTGAATTCGTGTGCGACGGGGGCCTGCGCGCCTGAGCCGCATTCAGGCCATGTCCGTTCCACAAGGAAGCAGGCATGGCGAGGGGAGAAGTGATGGCATGAGCCTGCCTGACGATACGGTGCATTTCCTCTTCGCCGAGGCCCTCTTCGCTGGAGCGACTGTTCGCCATGGCGCGGGTGCTTGCCAATGACCGGTTATCACTGGCGTATTCTCATCGTCCTCATGGTCGCCGAAATGGTGGCCGGGTTCGAAACCTCGATGGTGCTGTCCACGCTTGCGGCCTGGCAGCGGATCCTGGGCGATCCGGTCCTCGTGGGATGGCTGGTTTCCTCCTATCTGCTGGTGCAGGCCGTCGCCGCCGCGCTGCTGGGGCGGCTGGGCGATATTCTCGGACGCAAGCGGGTTCTCCTTGCGACCATCGCCCTGGCCGGTGTCGGCTCGCTGGTAAGCGCCATGGGGGAAAGCTACGGGGTGATCCTTGCCGGGCGCGCGATGCAGGGGATCGCCGGGGGCGCGCTGCCGTTGTGCTTCAGCCTCGCGCACGAACTTCTGCCGAAGGAGAAATCCGCGCTGGGCGTCGGCTTCATCATTGCCGCCGCCGCGACATCGTCGGCGTTCGGGCTGCTGATCGGCGGGCACCTGACCGACCATTACGGCCCCGCGTCGATCTTCGCTTTCAGCGCCGCGTTCGCGCTCGTGGCGGCACCGATCGTCTATTTCGGCCTTCCGGCCTCGTTGTCGCGTTCCTTGCCGCCGCGATTCGATTGGCTTGGCGGCCTGCTGTTCGGCATTGGCCTGGCCGGGCTGCTCTATGGCTTGAGCAGCTTGCGGGCGTGGAGCGAATCTCCGGTAATCGCGCTGACGACGTTGTGCGGGATCGCGATACTCGCCTGGTGGTTCGTGCATGAGCGGCGCCACCCCGACCCGCTTATCGACGTGCGCCTGCTGAGCACACGCAACTTCGTCATCGCCAATTTCGCCATGCTGGCCCTGGCGATAGGCGCCATGCAGATCACACAGATCACTTCGCTTCTCATCCAGCAACCGCCCGAAAGCGGAACGGGACTGGGCCGGTCGGCGACATTCCTCGGCGCGATCAAGCTGCCGACCGTTGCCGTCGGCGTGCTGGGCTCGATTTCGGTCGGCTGGCTGTTGCCGCGTTTCGGCCATCGCATGCCTGTCATCATGGGCGCTTTGCTGATCGGGACGTCCACCGCCGCCGTGGCCTTCATGCAGGACAGCCTGGTGCTGATCGTCGTGGTCTTGTGCATGACCAATGTCGGCATAAACCTTGCCTACGCAACGCTGCCGACAGTCGTGCTCGCCAGCGCGCCGCCGGCCCGTGCGGGAGAGGCGGCGGGCGTGCTGTCGGTGTTCCGCGCCGCGGGGCAGGCGTTCGGCGCGCAGTTCATCGCGGTGCTGATGTCGCTCTCGATGGTGGAAAGCGGGGGGCATCGCTACACCAGCGCCGGGGGATACATGATCGCCTTCCTGTTCCTGGCGCTGACTGCCAGCGTGGTCGTGGCTCTCACTCTCGCGCTGCGGCCGATCACGCAGAAGGCGCCGGGGGATACCGCTTCGGCCGTCGAACCTAGCGCTCGCTAAATAAACATCTAGGCAATGGGCATGGGTTCCGGCATATAAGACTATAAAAGCTAACTACGTTGGAGATGCCCATGGCCGGTTCTGCGCTTTCGCCCGCCACGACTCACTTCATTGCGGGATCGCATGTTCCTTCACGGGGGAAGGAAGAGATTCCGGTCTTCGACCCGGCAACCGGCGAGATCGTCTCCAGTTTCCTGGGCGCGGAAGCGGACGACATCAACGCCGCCGTGGCCGCCGCGAAGGAAAGTTTCGACAAGCGCACATGGCGCGACCTTCCGCCGGCGGAGCGGGCGTCGCGCCTCTGGGCGTTCGGTGACCTGATCCTTTCGCATATCGACGAACTGGCTGAACTCGAAGTTCGCGACAACGGCATGGTCATGGCCATGGCGCGCGGCACAGTGACAAGCTGCGCGCAGTCGCTGCGCTACTATGCGGGCATGGTGCAGAAGATCCACGGCGAGGCGACCGACCTGTCGGGGGGCGGGCGCACGCTGATGAGCTATACCTCGCGCGAGCCGGTGGGCGTGGTCGGCGCGATCACGCCGTGGAATGCGCCGTTGGCGGTTCTGGTCAACAAGATCGCCCCGGCGCTCGCCGCCGGGTGCTCGGTGGTCGGAAAGCCGGCCGAACAGACTCCGCTCTCGGCGATCCGCCTGTCGCAACTGATCGCGCAAGCCGGGCTGTTCCCCGAAGGCGTCGTCAATATCCTCAACGGCCACGGCCATATCGCGGGCGCCGCGCTGGCCGATCACCCGGATGTCGACAAGATCACCTTCACTGGTTCGACCGAGGTAGGCAAAAAACTGGTCCAGGCGAGTGCCGGGAACCTCAAGCGCGTCACGCTCGAACTGGGCGGCAAGTCGCCCCTGTTCATCTTCGACGATGCGCCGCTGGAACAGGCCATCCAAGGCGCGGCCATGGCGATCTTCGCCAATTCCGGGCAGGTCTGCTTCGCCGGTTCGCGGCTCTATGTCCAGCGTGGCATTTATGACGCCGTGATCGAGGGCGTGGCGAAAGTGGGCGACGCCATGCGGCTGGGCAGCGGGCTCGATCCGCAGACGCAGCTTGGTCCGCTGGTCAGCCAGGAGCAGCTCGACCGGGTGCTGGGCTACATCGAATATGGCGTGAGCGACGGCGCGGAACTGATTTCGGGCGGAATGCGCGAAGGGGAGCGCGGATATTTCATTCGCCCCGCCGTCTTCGCCAATCGCGATCGCAGAAAGATCCGCATCGCGGAGGAGGAAATCTTCGGCCCCGTCGTCACTGCGATGCCATTCGACGGTCTCGATGAACTGGAAGCGCTCGCCAACGATACCACCTACGGGCTCGGCTCGGGCGTGTTCACGTCCAGCAATTCCACCGCGCACAAGGCGGCGCGGCTGATCCGCGCGGGCAATGTCTGGATCAACTGCTACGGCGTGCTCGACAAGGCCGTGCCGTTCGGCGGGTTCCGCCAATCGGGCTGGGGCCGCGAAGCCGGTTTCGAGGGGATCGCGCCGTTCCTTGAGACCAAAGCCGTCTACAACATGCTTTGACCGTCACGGAGAGGATTATGCACATGGCAGGAACAGTCGATTCCGCGACGCTCGCCG
>Ga0265293_10004474_pt1 | contig 24554 bp, 13 predicted proteins | sample Munlanlewell138R_FD_192505 | JGI IMG/M metagenome (GOLD analysis project Ga0265293, IMG submission 192505) | Leachate microbial communities from a municipal landfill in Southern Ontario, Canada - Leachate well 138R | ecosystem: Engineered > Solid waste > Landfill > Unclassified | place: Canada...
ATTGGGCGGTAGGCTTCCGGAGGTAATTACATTGAGGTAGGGGATTTCTGTGGAGACTTGGAGTACATCATTAATTTCTAACCTGCCGCGGATCAGGTCAGAAAGCCCCACCCGATTTGGGATCATCAACCGTTGATGAATACTCGGTCGTCGCAAATCTGAGTCAAGCAGGAGCACATTCTTATTGCTACCGGCAAGGATGACAGCTAAATTTGAGGCAATGGTGGTTTTGCCTTCTTCTGGTCCAGAGCTGGTGACAATCAGCATCTGTAATTGTTGGTCGACACTATAAAACTCGAGGCTTGTGCGCATGGAGCGAAAAGCTTCGGAGATGGGTGAGCGGGGTTGGTCGGCAACAAATACACCTTTAGACGGATCCTTGCGTTTGCTTCGACCTGTCCCCATATCCGCAACCAAGCCGATTACAGGCAAACCGAGAATTTGCTTTACATCCTCAGGAGTTTTGATCGTATCGTCCAGGTATTCCACCAGGAAGGCGATGCCGGCCATAGCGAGAAAGCCTACAGAGGCGTATAGCGCAGCATCCTGCATCGGTTTGGGAGAGATCGGGTTTTTTGGAATACGTGCTGGTTCAACTTGAATGACGTTGGGCGCGTTTTGAGCCCGCGTCAGGTTCAAGTTTTCAAGGCTGCTGATACTGTTAATATAGATTTGTTGATAGAGATTAAGATTAGTTTGCAGTTGTGAGAGCTCGATAGACATGTTAGTAGAGCCGTCAGGCACTCGGCCTAAAACTGTCAGATTGGTAAAAATTTGTTGATATAAAGCCAGGATTGGAGTGAGTTGTTTTACTTCTGCTCCAAGTTCGGCTGCTCGAGACCGGTTGGCTTCGTGCTGAGCTATCTGTTCCTCTGTGGCAAAAAGAGGATTAAATTCGCTGATCCTGGTTTCAAGTTCGGCAATCTGAGTCTCCAAGGCAAAAATTTGTTCCTGGAGTTCAATGATTTCACTATCAACCTGTGTTAATTGCTCCTGAACAGATGCGGTGGAAAGTTGATCAATTTGCGCCTGGAGAAATTCGATTTGCTCAAGGGCTTGATCTGCGCGCTGTTGCATGTTGTGTTCTGTTGCCTCGTAGCGAACAGATTGAAGGTGTTCGTTTTGATCGATGAGCACCTTGACCAACACGTTGGCAATCTCCGCGGCTTTCACGGGATCGGGATGGGTGACGGTAAGACGCATGAATTGGGTATCGGCGATTTGAGATGCACTGGCTGTTACATCCTGGGCGGAATACCCTAATTCTTCTGAGGCTTGATTCAGCAGTGCGTCTGTAGTAAGCAACTCGGAGTAGGTTTGGATTTGTTGTTGATAGTCGATATAGGCGTAATAATCGTAACCAGTGGTAGCAGCACGCAAAATTACAAAACGTGTGCTGGCCTGGTACATTGGCGTTTCCTGGCTGCTGATGTAATAGCCCAATCCGCCTGCGATCAGCGCCCCCACCAGTGTAAGCCAAACCCAGCGTCTAGCGATGTTTAAGAATTGTCGAAAATCCATATGGCATTCTCCGAATGCAAAGATATATAATAAATAATATGTCTATTAAATACACTGCTCACATCTTATCATACCCAATTGGTTTATTGTAGCCCATTTGATTGCATAATATTTGAGCTAAATAATTATCAACCATTATCACCTACAAATCATTATATCCAAAATTAATGAACCTGGCAATTATGGCGCTTGTTGGTTGTGAAACGGCCTGACCGGTGAGAACACGGTTTGCTGCAGTTTTGTCATGAACCATTCGCTTCCATCCATTCTATGAGCTCTTGTTTGGCTCCTTCATGGACAATGTCAACTTTGACTGCTTTGGGTTTGGTAATAATTTCCCAGGTGGTTATTCCGTATGCTTTGAAAAGTTGTAACAATCGAACGGGATAAAAGAAGTAAATCTTAATCGAAGTGGGGGGAGTGTTGTACAAACGCGCCATGGTCGCTTTAGGGAGAAAAACCCGTGTCAGGATTAACCTGAACTTGTTGATCAAACCGGGCATTGAAGACAGCCTAGCTAAATCGGGAGTTATTGCTGCTTGAGTGTCGTGAGCTGGAAAAATCTGGTCCTTTGCCGCTGTGAGTAAATCTGGTGAAATCAATTCTGATTTGAAATGGACCAGCACGTCCTGGGGAAATTTTCCACCAAACAAATCAACCAGCAATTCAAAGGTAAGGGCAACGATTCGCTCAACACGCCATTCCTTGGCTGTTTTGAATAACGTCTCCCAGTCGATTTCCCACTGGTGAGTTTCAAAAACCTTTAAGAAATCGTAAAGTCCACGGAGGTTACCTTTGAGTTGGTGCTGGTATGTAAAATGGATGCAGAGGTGGAGCAGCAAGTCTTCGGTGCTCAGCGCCAGTGCACTTACGCCGGCTATGGTAGCCGGTACTGCCCGCTGCCATAAACCACCGACATCGACATTGAAGGGCCAATCACCCTCAGCAATCGACCAATGCAGTTCAAGATAAAGCTTCTGATTTTTGATCAGCGGAGGTACGTGTTTAATGTCAATATTTTCTGTATTGAGATTGAAATATGTTGAGGGATGATAATCGATCGCAGTAAGGATGGAGAGGGCTTTGGAAATATCTTCTTTTTTAAGTAATAAATCCAAATCCGCCATCGGCCGCAATGAAATGTCGTCATAGATGTTGTCAAGCAGGTAAAGACCTTTTAAGCCGATGACATCGATATTTGATTGATGCAATACCTCAAGCACTTGTTTTGCTTCATGAATGAGAATTAAATTATTAACCGCAGTGATGCGTGTTTTTTCCTGCAATACCTCAAATTGTTTTTTTGAAATGTAACGAGTTAAATCCTGTTGCACAAAAAATTTATACAATATTGCTGTCAGGCCATTTTTATTGGCTAAATCAATCAACAGCTCCCACTCTTCTGGGGAAAATTGACGCAACTGGTTATTTAAATCTTGAGGATCTCGTTCAGACGAAATCAGTGAACATAGCAAATTAATCATGGGTCAATTGTATACTAAATTCAATTTGAGGTCTTGTTCAGCCTGACCTTGAAAGCGTGCTAGCCATAAATGTCGCCAAATAATAATTTTGTTTGATATTTCTATCGATTGGAACAAGAGATCTCCCTGGCTCTCTTCGACTAACAAATTCAGAGAGCCAGGGTAGACAAAGTTCTCTTGGGTCAAAATCTCTTTATTCAGCCAAAATCAGCACATCATCGACTGCGGCTTCCAGCAGGCTCGCTGTGCCTGCATCGGCGGCTTCAATTAAGATATATACCGTTTGCCCGGCAAAGCTGCTGATATCAACGTTAACAAGCTGCCAGACTGCACTCACATTCCTGGCTGCCCCGAGTTTTTCAAACACGGTTTGTGTTCTTGTGCCTACTATTTTTACACGGAAGTAATCCACTGACGATGAATTTGTGTAATGCGCCAGGTAGTAATAGAAGGAAAGGGTCAGATTTTTGTTTGCGGGCAATAGGATATTGGGAGAACGAATGCTCGTCACACCGCCATCGAGATCATAGCTACCTGAGTCCTTGCCTGCCAGAGGCCCTGTCACCAAATCATAAGAGCCGCTGTAAGCTGTGAGTTGCTTGTAGCCCACATAATAAACAGATTGTGGAATGGCGCGCTCCCAATAACCCAGAGTTGCTGTATCCTTTCTTGAAGGATTGCGAATCCAGCCTTTATTTGTCTCAAAATCGTCGAAGAAGATGGTCTCAGGCCCCGCTGATTTAACAGTAATACTGACAGTTGCTGAATCCGAATCCAGTTCACCATCATTCACTTTGAAAGTGAATGTATCGTTTCCAACAAACCCTGTGTGGGGTGTATAGAGGAGGTTTGGAGCTGAGCCTGTCAGAGTACCGCGTGAGGGTGGATTGACAACGGAATAAGCCAGCGAATCACCATCGACATCCGACCCGACCAAAAGGATCTCAATTGCAGTCCCTTCTTGCGTAGTAATACCCTGTGATTCAGCCACCGGCGCATCGTTCACTGGCGTAATCTCCAGACCGATAATAGCCGTGGAAGAGGACAAAGCCCCGTCGTTAACGCTGAAACTGAAACTGTCAAGCCCATAATAATCTGGATCGGGTTTGTAGGTGATATTTGGCGGCGTTCCAGTTATTGACCCGTGTTGAGGGTTGTCCACCAGTTCAAAGCTCAGTGGATTGCCTTCGGGGTCAGAACCGGTCAGTGTGATGAGTAGCTGCCTATCCTCTTCCAGAGTCAGGTTTTGTGGATCAGCAACAGGAGGTAAATTCGGCTTATCAGCTGAGATCAAAACATCGTCTACCGCTGCTTCTATCAAGCTGGCTGTGCCCTCATCGGCGGCTTCGATCAGGATATACACCGATTGACCGGCAAAGCGGCTGATATCCACGTTCACAGGTTGCCAGACCGCATTCATATAGGTCGTTGATGCCAGCTTTTCGAAAACGGTTTGTGTGCTATCCCCAATTATCTTCACCCGGAAGTAATCTACAGATGTGGCATTGTTCAAATGCGCCAGGTAATAGTAAAAGGAGAGTGAAAGCTCACGATTGGCGGGTAACTGGATGAGAGGAGAGCGAATGCTGGTCATACCTTCGTCCAGGTCATAATCTCCTGCACTGCTGCCCGCCAGCCGCCCGGTCACCAGGTCATAAGATCCGCTAACCGGCGTTCCGAGCTGGGTGATGTAATTATTGTAAGTGACACGCTGAGGAATGCCTCGTTCCCATAAACCCAGTTTGGCAGTGTCGGTACCGTTTGGATTCCTGATCCAACCTAAGTCGCTCTCAAAGTCATCCCAGAAAACCTGGCTCGGTCCGGCTGAGTTAACGGCGATCGTGATCGTGGCAATAGCCGAGTCAAGCTCGCCATCATTGACATTAAAGGTGAAAGCATCTTCACCAGTGAAACCAGTTTCTGGAGTGTAGAGAAGATTTGGCGCAGTGCCGCTCAAACTGCCATGTGCTGGCGTGCTGATGATGCTAAATGTCAGTTCATCCCCGTCCACGTCAGAGCCCGTCAGGGTGATTTCCAGGGCTTCGTCTTCATCTGTTGTAAGGGACTGGGTGTCAGCCACCGGTGCATCGTTGACCGGGTTGATGGTGATGCTGATTGTGGCTGCTTCGGAATCGACGGTCCCATCGTTGACTTTGAAGGTGAAGCTATCTTCGCCATAATAATCCGCTTCAGGGATATAGGTCAGGATTGGGGCGTTTCCTTCCAGGCTGCCGTGATTAGGACCGGCTATAAGGATGTACTCCAGGTCATCGCCGTCCACGTCAGAGGCTGTTAGGGTGATCTCCAGGGCAACGTCCTCATCCGTAGTAAGAGACTGACCATCAACAACCGGTGCATCGTTGACCGGGTTGACGATAATCGTTATTGTAGCCAGGTCTGAAGTGAGCTGACCATCAAAAACCGTGAAAGTAAAGTTATCCTCGCCATGATAATCAGGGACAGGCGTATAGGTCAGATTAGGCGCTTCGCCGCTCAATGCCCCAAATGTAGGATGATCCACAACCGTGTAGGTGATTGGGTCATTATCAGGATCAGAACCACTCAGCATGATGTCGAGCGGCACATCCTCATCCGTCGTGAAAGACTGTTCGTCAGCTTTCGGTGGGTCATTGTGATCCGTAACAGTGATCAGGACCAGGGCTGGTTCAGAGGTGAATTCGCTGTCAAAAACGATAAATTCAAAATTATCTATCCCGATATAGCCAGTATGTGGGGTGTAGGTAAGCTCAGGCAGCTCACCGTTAAGCGTTCCGTGGAGTGGATCGGAAACAACATTGAATGTCAGTACATCACCATCGACATCTGAGCCCGTCAGCATGATTGTTACAGACTTGTTGCGGTTTGTTTGCACCAGTTGATCATCAGCAATCGGCGCATCGTTGATCGAATTGATCGTGATACTGACTGTGGCAACTTCTGAATCAAGGCTTCCATCGTTAACGATGAAGGAGAAACTATCCTCGCCGTTGAAATCCTGATCCGGGGAATAGACCAGGTTTGGTGCATCACCTTTCAGGCTGCCGTGAGCGGGGTTACCCACAATGGCGAAGGTCAGATCGTCTCCATCTACGTCAGAACCCGTCAGGGTGATTTCCAGGGCTTCGTCTTCATCCGTTGTGAAGGACTGGTTTTCAGCCACCGGTGCATCGTTGACCGGGTTGATGGTGATGCTGATTGTGGCTACTTCGGAATCAACGACCCCATCGTTAGCTTTGAAGGTGAAGCTATCTTCGCCATAATAATCTGCTTCAGGGATATAGGTCAGGATCGGGGCGTTTCCTTCCAGGCTGCCGTGATTGGGACTGGCTATAAGGATGTAATCCAGGTCATCGCCGTCCACGTCAGAGGCTGTTAGGGTGATCTCCAAGGCAACGTCCTCATCCGTAGTAAGAGACTGACCATCAACCACCGGTGCATCGTTGACCGGGTTGATGGTAATCGTTACTGTAGCCAGGTCTGAAGTGAGCTGACCATCAAAAACCGTGAAAGTAAAGTTGTCCTCGCCATGATAATCGGGGACAGGAGTATAGGTCAGATTAGGCGCTTCACCGCTCAAAGCCCCGAATGTAGGATGATCCACAACCGTATAGATGATTGGATCATTGTCAGGATCAGAACCGTTCAGCGTGATGTTGAGGGACATATCCTCATCTGTACTTAAGGACTGCTCATCTGCTATTGGTGGGTTGTTGACATCATCGACAATGATTGTGACCAGAGCTGGGGGTGAAGCTACCTGACCGTCAAAGACGGTGAATTCAAAGCTGTCTGTTCCGCTAAAACCAGCATCTGGAATATAGGTCAGCTCAGGCGGCTCACCGTTGAGCGTTCCGTGGAGCGGATCGGAAACAATATTGAATGTCAATACGTCGCCATCGACATCTGAGCCCGTAAGAGTGAAATTCTCAGACCTGTTGCGGTTTGTTTGCACGAGTTGATCGTCAGCACTCGGAGGATCGTTGACCGCATTAATCGTGATACTGACTGTGGCAACTTCTGAATCAAGGATTCCATCGTTAACGATGAATGTGAAGCTATCTTCGCCGTTGAAATCCTGATTTGGGGTATAGGTCAGGCTTGGCGCATCGCCTTCCAGGCTGCCGTGAGCGGGAACGTCCACAATGGTGAAGGTCAGATTATCCCCGTCCACGTCAGAACCCGTCAGGGTGATTTCCAGGGCTTCGTCTTCATCGGTTGTGAGGGATTGGACGTCAGCCACTGGTGCAGTGTTGACCGGGTTGATGGTGATGCTGATTGTGGCTGCTTCAGAATCGACGGTCCCATCGTTAACTCTGAAGGTGAAGCTATCTTCGCCATAAAAACCAGGGTTAGGAGTATAGGTCAGATCGGGCTCTTCGCCGCTAAGCAACCCATTTAATGGAAGATCCACAACAGCAAAGCTGATGGAATCTCCATCGGGATCGTAGCCTGTAAGCGTGATCGTTAAAGGCTCACCCGTATTCGTTGTTAGTGACTGCGGTTCAGCTACTGGCGGCATGTTGATGCTGGTGAACAACCCCTTGATCAGCACATCATCGACTGCTGCTTCGATCAGGCTTCCAGCGCCTTCATCAGCTGCTTCGATTAAAATTTGTATTGCCTGTCCGGCGAATTGGCTGATATTAACGCTCTCAAATTTCCAGACTGCGTTAACATAAGATGCCGCTCCTAATTTCTCAAACACAGTTTGTGTGCTGTTTCCAACAATTCTGACGCGGAAATAATCCTGATTGTTGGCATTGTTTAGATGCGCCAGGTAGTAATAGAAAGAGAGAGTAGCATCAGCATTCGCAGGTAAGTTGATTATTGGCGAGCGAATGCTGGTAATACCGTTGTCTACGTCATAATCACCTGCACTGCTGCCTGCCAGTCTCCCGGTGACCAGGTTATAAGTTCCGCTAACCGGCGTTCCAAGCTGGGTGACGTATGAGTTGTATGTTGCACGCTGGGGTACAGCGCGCTCCCATAGGCCAAGGGTGGCGGTATCGGTACCGTTAGGATTCCTGACCCATCCTAAATCGCTCTCAAAATCATCCCAGAAGATCGCTGTTGGACCGGGCGGGTTAATCGTGATGTTGACTGTTGCAATTCCTGAATCAAGCTCACCATCACTGGCGACAAAGGTGAACGCGTCTACTCCTGAAAAGCCAGTTCCAGGTGTGTAGAAGAGGTCTGGTACGCTGCCACTCAAACTGCCGTGTGCTGGTTGACTGATGATGCTGAAGGTTAGGTCATCGCCATCCACATCTGAGCCGCTCAATGTGATCGCTACGGGCGTGTTGAACCCGGTACTGACCGACTGATCTACAGCAGCCGGAGCGTCGTTGATCGGGGTGATCGTGATGCTCACCGTGGCTGGGGCTGAGTTAACTTTCCCGTCGTTGACGAGGTAGGTGAAGCTGTCTTCGCCGTTATAGTCTGCATCGGGAGTATAGGTCAGGTTTGGTGCTTGTCCGCTCAAAGTTCCGTGTGATGGCTGATCGATTATTGAAAAGCTAATGCTGTCGCCATCGGGGTCTGAACCAGTCAGCATAACAGCGAGGGGGAAGTCCTCGTCCGTTGTTAGAGATTGGGGATCGGCGGTGGGGGGTTCGTTATGACTGCTTGTTCCAATCACCTCTAACTCGACCTGGTTAACCGCGCCCGTTGTTCCTCTGGTATTATCACAAATGAAGACCGTCCATTCACCAAACGCGGGTTTTCCATTGAAGCTATCCAATGAACCATCCGGGTTGGGGCTAACCGTGCGATCGAAAAAGGGTGCAGCGACATTGTCACTTCTGTTATTACTAAGGGGATTGGTTGAACTGTCATCAACCCAGACATCATAGTTCGCATAGGTATCGGAACTGTTAGCGACAATTGTGGTCGGGGTTGTATCGGTTGGAGATTGCAGAGCGACCCTGATCTGCCCACGACGGGCGTGGGTGATATTCACCCCCAGGTTCACATCGGTGACAAGGATGTCTTCGTCGATTGAAAAAGTTCGGGTTACCCCATTCCCGAGGGTACAACCATTGTCAGGAATGGTTGATGTCACGGTCCAGGTGAAACTGTCCGTTGTTGAATTGCCATTATAATCCCACACACGAACCTGGATGGTGTGTTCTCCGGGTTCTGAAGGGAAAGACCTCTTGCCGCCGGGCATGAATCCCAGGTTGATGTAAAAATCTCGAGCAGAGTAATTGCCCTTGGTGGAGTTCGGCACAAAAAAGTCATGCAAGTAATGAGTGTCAGAAGCGCCACCCGGCAAGTCGTGAAATTCCCAGACTGTGGTCCATTCGCCACCGTTAATGGAGAATTCTGTCTTATAGGGGGGTAAATAATAAACCGTGCTCTTAAACAGGTCCCTGGCACGCACATACAGTCCATAATCGCCTGAGGTTGTGTTCCCGCTGACGATCGTGTTTCCGTTGAGCAAGCCGATTGCCTGGATTTCAGGTGCTTGATTGTCCTCTAATGGGATGTGAAATTCCAATGGATCGAGGTAAATGTCTCCGGCTGCAATGATGTTCAGGTGAATATGATTGAAACGATAACCGAAAGATGTAACCGTCCAGTAGACAATGTTCCCAATATGGGTATTTGGTGGGATATACCCCGCTGTATTCGGGTTGGTCTTCCATTCGTTGAATTTATCGAAAATCGATTGAGGGATCGTGCTCCGGTCAATGTGGTGGTATTGCCAGACATAACCCTCAGAGTCAAGAATGGCGACCTCCCAGTATAATGAATTACCAGGCTGATAATTCTCAATATTGACGACCTGACCTCCAGACCGGGTGAAAACCTGTGTACCATTCGGGGCGATCATATCAATTCCATGGTGAAAATAAGCCTGGCTGGTTCCGCTGCTGTAATTCTGGTAGGATTGAATGACGTGCCCCATTTGAACGACTGTGAAAGGCCAGGGATATTGCGAATGTAAACCGTTTGGATCGCCCGTGGCAATTCCAAAGGATGCTTCGCGGGTCGACGTTATTGCTGTAATACTTTGACTGGAAGAAGATTGACTGCGATAATCCTCGAGATAGTCTTCGCCTCTTGCCTGTGCAATCGTAATCAAACTACTCGATAAAAGTGACAAGATCATCACCATTAAAGTCAATTTGAAAAATATGCGACTCCTTAAGTGTTTCCCAGATCTCATGATCATTTCTCCTATAAAAAGTGATCTAAAAAATATTGTATGCTGGTCAGAAATCCCTCAGCAAACAATCAAACTGTTTGTCTGAGGTTTCGAAAAGGTCCATCATTTTTTTTACACGCTTTGATAGTAACTGTCCATATTCCTTCTCTCTCTAAACAAGATGCTCCAATCTTGATACCATGGGCGATCTGTACCCAAACGCCTGATGATAAAATTCCAGCCACGTTCTGAGCATTTACCGCCGGGAATTTTGATATTATCCCAATGTGACCAGCAGTATTCCTTATAATTTGGTAGACGGTTTTATTGTTATTCCTCAATTAAGCGATATGGTTTGAGTGCGCTAAGTAAATTGAAAGGCACCAAAACCCATATTCATTCTCCACTTACCTGGCTTCTTGGTAGATGTGTCGTGAAAAAGGCGGGGGACCAAATCGTTTTACCTTGAACCTGGTATATTGACAGAATCACCCTTGTTAATACTGGATCAGATATTTTTCCCAAGTATGCAAGATCCATGCCCTTTCCTGATCAACAAGCTCTTTCTTAGCCAATCAGTGTGACAAGAATCAACCTGTAATTGACTTTGTTTAACAATTGATCTTACTCTTACCCTAAAACTGATTTCCTCAGCGTTTCACAAACACAAAAGGTTGCACATATGGCTATGTACAACCTTTTCTTGTGGCTACATCGATTTAATCCGCTTGCCCAGGTTTTTATTAAATCTTCGCTTGCATTTCCATAACCGGATACAGTGCATGAAAGCTATGAACAAACGACAAGAAGTATAAGACCATCATGATCCTGTTCTTGCCATTTCACTATTAAGCATCATATCAGTCCAACTTCTGCTTCCATTTCGAAATTCATTACTTAAACTCTCCTTTCAACACAGGCTTATTGAAGGATCATCGGGATAAAGCTTTGAATCCCGCTTCGGACCTCAATTGGACCAAATTCTTCCATTCCCAAACCTGACCCATCAAAGCAATTCAGCCAGTAAAAATACAGTTTGCCAAAGGTGATATCCGGGTCGAGGAATTCAAAAATCGTTGTGTCAAATAATAGCATTAAGCGATCATTTATTTTAATCCGCTCGCCATCTGCAGACTCCGCGCGATATAGATCGCAACCCAAGAAACTGTTAAGATTAGCAGTTTCCCAGTTAATTTGATTCACTCTATTTTGATATGTCCCGAAAAATGAAACCAAATTCGCTGAAGTGGGGTTGCCCACCCAGATGTTAATGTCTGCTGGTTCAGAATCAACAAAGCCATCATTGGCTACAAAGCTGAAGGAATCTTCACCAACAAAATCCTCTTCAGGGGTATATAATAGGGTTGAGCGTGATGGGTTTAAATCCCCTAATTGCCCATGTGAAGGTTGCCTGGTTATCGTGAAACTTAACGCATCCCCATCTTCATCTGTGCCACTCAGAGTTATCGAAACAGGGGTATTCCTGGTCGTTTGAACAGATTGCGACAGTGCTGTCGGTGGGTGATTGGTGGGATCACCATTATTGAAACACACCTTGAGTGTGGGCGATTGATAAGCAGTGTACTCTTTGGAGGCAAAAGTTAAGGTACCAGTGCCAGAAGTTGTGGGTTGGATTGTCATCCCATAATTTTCAAGCGATTTATTGACCCAGCTCTGGACGATATTCACACCGTTACTATTGAGAGTGATGGTTCTCAGACCGGTGGAGTTATAACTGCTTGATGTTGCGTTCCACAGGTTGCTGGTACCGCGGTCATTCGTTGTGCTTCGGGCGCCAGCTTGGCCCCAGGCAGTGGTGCCGTTGTACGTATTCCAGTTGGCGCTTGAATTGCTTGCTGCTCCGGATAAATTCCCTTCGATCCAATCCTGCTTCAGATAGTAGAGGTTGAAAACTGTAGTGGTTGCTCCTGTGACTCTGAGTGCGATCTCAGCACTGGTGACTTGCGCATCTTGCGGTATGCTGCTCAGATCCCATTTTAGCAACGGATGCAATGCTCTTTGGCCTTCCTGGATATTTCGGCGAGCATAAATTACATTATTTCCGCCCCAATTATGCGTGCTATTGGTTTGTTGGAGGAACGTATCCGAATGTACTGGAATTTCAACACATTTATCTGGTTCATCTGGTGTGAATTCATTGGTCCAGGTGAATGAGCTGGTGGTTGAATTCCCGTTGTAATCCAAAACACGAACTTCGATCGTGTGCTCCCCTGGAGCAGTCGGGAACTGATATCGGCTGCCGGGGATGAATCCCAGGTTGATGTAAAAATCCCTGCACGTATAATTACCGCAGGTCGGTGGGGCGACAAAGTATTCATTCACATAGGTGTTGATGTTTGATCCGCCAGGCAGGTCGTGAAATTCCCAGGTGGTTACCCAATCTCCGCCATCAATGCGGAATTCGGTTTTGTGTGGGGGCAAGTAATACACGCTGCTGAGGAAAAGATCGCGTGCACGTACATAAAACCCGTAATTATCAAATTGTGTTGATGCCACAAAATTACCAGCGGTAATTCTGCCATTGATCAGTAACCCTATCCCTTGAATTTCTGGGGCCTGGTTGTCTACTAATGTCTCATGGAACTCCAGGGGATTGATAAAGACGTCCCCCGCAGCCAGGATATTCAGGTGAATGTGATTGAAGCGGTAACCGAAAGATGTTACCGACCAGTAAACAATATTTCCAATATGGGTATTTGGTGGGACATACCCCCCTGTTTTCGGGTTGGCCTTGTATTCGTCGTACTTATCGAAAATCGAATCAGGGATCGTGTTCCGGTCGATATGGTGGTACTGCCAAACATAGCCTTCCGGGTCCAGAATCGCTACTTCCCAGTACAATGAATTGCCGGGCTGATAATTCTCAACATTGACGACCTGACCTCCAGACCGGGTGAAAACCTGTGTGCCATTCGGGGCGATCATATCAATCCCATGGTGAAAATAAGCCTGGCTGGTTCCGCTGCTGTAATTCTGGTAGGACTGAATGACATGCCCCATTTGAACGACGGTGAAGGGCCAGGCATATTTCGAATGTTCACCGTTTGGATCTCCCCAGGCGATGCCCTCTGAAGCAATTTGTATCTCATACCCCTCAAGGGTTACGTCAAGCCCCTGCTGCCCAATGATCGGATCACCATTCGTTTCTTGTTCGATGTCAGCTTCAGATTGAGCCTCGGGGATATCAGCAGCCTGTGGAAGAGTCAATTCATTATCGACCCATAACGTTGCCTCAACCGGATTGTTGATCGGAATGGGTGTCAAAATCGCTATTAACAAAATGACATATAAGAAAAGTCTTCCGAGCGGAAATTTCTTGCGTGTCCTGGGAGGTCTGGGGTTCATTTTAATTGCTCCTTGTAAAATCGTTCCTGTTTTGGGTTGATACACATTCAGATTAAATATTAAAAATTGTCAACCTTATCTCACTGGGAATACTCCTACGAATGCAAGGAATCACAATTGCCAGCAAGGGAAAATGTAGAAGCCGCGTGCTATGAAATTTCGATTGGTGTGACATTACGTGCTGTACCTGAGAAAAGGAAATTCATTTTATTTCGACTTTAATTTTAACTCAAATAAATGTTTAAGCAAGGTCTTTTTAGACCAATGTCTAACGAATTTCTCAAAAACGAAGAGATTAAGGCGGATTAGATTGATAATATTCAGTAAAATGCATATATCAAAAAAATATACTACGATTCCTAACATGTAATTAATGCAAAAGCCTTAATCAGTACTCAGACAAATATCTAAGCGGGATTTCCAGGTTAGACCAACGCCTGGCGCCACGAGGGTGGATTCAGGATAAATAACGCTTGAAGGTGGGAATTCGTTTCATCCATTGATAAATGAAGCTGAAAAACCGTGGGCTTGCTGGAAAGACCCGTGAGCGCCAGGCTGCCAAGCGCCCCAGAAATTTGTAGACAGGCTGATCGGCGCGGATTTGCAGACCGGCGCGCTCGATGGCGATTACCTGCCCGAACACCCTATGCGACTGAAAATATCCGTCGACGTGGTTGCAGCGGTCGCCGCGAATCAACAGCCAGCGATGTTTCCCACTTTTTTGAGTCTTAATCACCCTGTGGATCAAAGGTTTCCCCTCACCGTTGACGAAAAAAACCACATCACCAAATTTGATCGTGGATGGGTCTGCAGCCGCTAAGAATAAGGTATCCCTATCGCGGATTAAGGGGTCCATGCTGTCGCCCTTGGCGGTGAAGCGCAGCGTTCTTCCGGCACCCAGCAGGTCAATGGCGATGGCAGAGAATGCCTGTGTATCACAGGAGAGGTTTTTTTCGGTAATCACGATGGTCAAGTTTACCCCGTTGTCGATATATCGTGAAGGGATGAATCACTGCTGGAACAGGGGACGGTAACCGATGCAGCAATAAAAGAAACAGGCCACCGGGCGGCGAGCCGGTGGCCTGAGGTCTCTTCAAGGGCGATGAGTGATCAGTGCACAATCAACGGCAGGTAGATGTTTGCCCACACGCCATCGTGTATGACGTTGATGGTGATCGTTGCTGGAGCGCTAGTTAATTGTTTGTCTTTGACCACGTATTCAAAACTATCGCTTCCGATGTATCCCGGGCGCGGTGCATAGGTTAATGGGGGCTCCAACGCCTGGCCCTGGCGGGGACCAGAACCGGGCGGAAGGTTTTGATACAGGTCGCCATGCGCTGGCTGCTTTGTTATGGAATAGGTCAGCGGGTCGCCATCCACATCCGAGCCGGTGAGGTTAATTTCAACGGATATGTTCCGCAGGGTTTCGATGGACTGGGGATAGGCAACGGGCGGGTCGTTGATTGCCACCACCGTGATGGTGACGGTAGCCGTGCCAATAGATATTCCATTATCATCGACCCTGTAAGTAAATTGCTCCACGCCAAACCAGTCCTTGTTGGGCGTGTAGGTGAAAGAGCCATCAGGGGCTAAACTTATGTCTCCATTGGCAACGTCAGTCACAAGCTGTGCGGTAAGGGGGTTGCCCGGCGCAAAGCCAGAGTCATTTTTCAATACACCATCCTCGGGGCTGACCTCAAGCTTGAAATCTTCAGCGGTGGTATAAAAGTCATCCACCGCAGCAGGGTTGCGCTTGATCAACAAAGCCGGGTCGCCAAAGAGGATATAGGCATCCAGCATATATAGGCTGCTGCCACTGAACCACAGCCGGCTCAAGCCGCTTGTAACAGCCTGTCCCAGGCGATTGGCGCCATGTTTGAAGACCGCATCAAAAAAGCCGCGGTTAAGATAAACATGTCCGCCTGAAACACCCTTCCCGGTAGGCGACCAACTGGCGATGGCGCCTTTGTTCTGCACCCGGACGATTTCCTCGCCAAAGGCGGGCACAGCGGGGTTAATAAAATAGCCTTCGTTGCAGGTCATCGCCAAAAAAATCGGGTATTTATCCTGATTGGTCAGACCGGGTATGTCTGCGGTACTTATAAAATGCATACTTGTACTCGCCTGTGCAGACCAAAGATAAGATGCGGCGTGTCCAATGAAGTTGACGATCAGCTTGCCCTGGTTGATGCCCTCTTTCAAAGCTTCCTGCGCCTTTTTTTCATCCGTATGGGTGATGCCATAATAAATCTTCTCTGCCTGGTAGGGGGAGGGCAGGGAGTCCCTGATCAAATTATCCGAGTAGGCGGGAAAATTGCCACCGCTGTCGGCTGCACCTGCCAGAGCGAGGACCTGCATCGACCACTCGTCCACAGGGGGATCCTGCTCGTAGGCGATGATTTTTGACACCATGATTTCAGCCTCGGCAATAGAGTTAGCCGGCAAACGCCCCAGCATCATCTGGGGGACGGATTCAGGCCCAGAGAAAGCCACATAACGGTTGTCCGCCGCGGTCTCCCCGATCCAGGGGTCTGCCATCGCCAGGTAGGGCGGGATGATACTGGGCGGGCTTGTTTTGAGGTGATTCTTGGGGTCGTAATGCCCATCGCCGAAGAGCAAAACATAAGCCGGTGCAGGCGACGCCCAGTGATCCAGCGCGAAGGCAAGAAAAGCCTGGATGGCGCTCACGTCTGCAATACCAAAGCCGAACTCATCATAAATGTCCTGGATGTCGACCAGGACTGTCGCCAGTCCCTGATCCGCGCGATGTGTGGCGAGCCTTTCAGCCTGCTCCCAAAAAGCCCTGGGGGCGATCAGGATATAATCTGCACGGTTGGCGGTTGCTCCCAGAGTGGATGGATTGTCTTGTTCAATGGCGCTGACGGGCAGGTACGGGATGGCGGAATCTGCCGTCACCACGTAGTCCCGCCTGGCGCTGACCTCATCCCGGAAGGAGAGCGCGTAGTCTGAACCGATGGGTTCGACCAGCAGGCTGGACGGGTCAATTTCAACCGGCGCAACGGTATCGCTGACATCGTAAGCAAATAAAGCATCGCTCTCAAAACCGGAAATCTGGAAGGTCCAGGCTCCCTCAGTTGCATAGGAAAAGGCAAGCTGGTTTTCTCCGGTTGGGACGTTAAATGTGTTCGAATAAAGAATTTTAGCCCAATCGACATACATAATATCAAGGCCAATGCCTAAATCATTGGGCAGAAAAAAGGACAACGTATTCGTTCCTGAGGTGAGCAATCCCAGGGGAATTTCTGCTTCCACATAACCCCCAGAGCCAGCCCAGGTGAGCCCATCCCATTTAACATCGGCGACTTGAGTCCCATTAATACTGACGACAACGTGGTGGTCGGGGTTGATGGTTGGTGCTTGCAGGCTGCCAAACATGGCAATCTGCAGCGTGCCAGCGCCGTCTAAGGGGTCCTGGAGGTCAAACTCAAGCGACCAGGCTGGATCAATCGCGGTATGAACCATTTGCCACGAAAAGCGTTCAAACGCGTCCGGCCCGGGCAATGAGGAGAGGTAAATGTGGTTTTCCTCCAAATGCAGGTCGGTAGTGTAACCGCTTGGAACCGGGTCGGGTTCTTCCAGCGGGGCGCCGTCGCGACTGCCCATGCGAAGCCCATGAGTACTTCCAAAGGTGAGCCAGTAAACATTGTCTGTGGTGTACTTGTTGTTGATTCCCTGCCCGTAAAAGATGATCGCATCGGTCAGATTAAAAATGCTGTCTTCCTCGCCGGTCACCTGGATGGCAATTTCCTCGCCCTGGTAAAACATCTGCAGGGTCTGAGGATTTAGAGTCTCCACCGGCAGCCCAGCAGCGGCCAGGGTCGCATAGGTCAGGCGATACAGTCCGTCCTCCTGGATGTTGATGCGCCAGCCCGGGTCCGGGGGCTCCCAGGGGAGCTCTCCTGCACCGCGCTGGTTTTGCGGGCTGGCAGACTCGCTTTGCAGCCATTCTGCCGGCTGCGGGCTTTCCCGCCAGGCCTGTGCATCGGCGTAATTCAGCAAATTTGATTGGAAAAAGGCTTCATAAACGCTCGATTCTGGGTTTACAGTGCTGCGCATCACCCCTGGTTGACCATCAAAGCGAATTTTGATGTGTACACTTTCATAAACGATGAGGACGTTGTTTGCGGGATCGTACTGCAGCGGGGTGATCCCCACCCCGACAAGGCGCTGCTGGCGCAGCCTGCCGTCAACGGTGATCTCAGCCAATTGCCCGGGATAGTTTTCAGAACCCGCGTAAATTTCCGGGTCGGGGTCAATCACATGCACGAGATTGACAGCGTCCATACCCGACGCGAAATCGTCGATCTGGGTGAGCAGGGTGGCAGCCGGCAACACCGGGGCGGATAACTCGATTTTGTGAGACCTGCCCGGGATCACCTCAACCGTAAGTTCGGCGCCAAAGGGCGCGCTGATCGATTGGGAGGTAAAGGGTAGCATCGGAGCGCCCTGCTGACTGGTATTGGACCAGCCGGGAAGGTCCAGGCGGGTGTAAAGATCACCGTCGACGTTGACAACCTCGTGTTGCAGGGACTGCCAGGGCACGCTGACGGTAAATTCCACCCCGTGATCGCTGGATGCGATCAGATTGATCGGATCCGATGAATCCATCGCGGCGCTGACCGATGGGCGGACAGGGTTTAACAGGAATACGAGGGTGATGATTACCAGTAAAAAGTTGTTCAATCTTTGTTGCATCGGAGGCTTCCTTTTCGTTTTATTCTACAGAAAAATCTCGAACTACCAGTCCTGATAACAAGCTGGACCCAAGTATATATAATTATATTTGCTGATCGATAATTTGGGAAGAAAGGTCAGACCCCAAAACGGGGTTGATCGTAAAAAAGGGAACGGTATCCGCCAGCAGCGACAGGCGATCGAGGATCAACGGCAGCTTCTCTGGCAGGTAATAGGGGATGAAGGCGGTTTGCAATATGCACTGGACGCCTTCTGAAGGTGCAATCGGGTGCACCCCCGGCGCCAGGCTACGGTCGACAAAAAAGATTTTTTTCAGCGGAACCCCTTGTGGCGAGCAGCGGTCAGCGCGTTCATGCCAGGGCGTGCCAAAGATCCAGAATTCGCCGTCCAAATTGCGCAGAATCGCCTGGTCCTCTCCCAGGATGGGTACTCCCATCTCGGTAGCAAGTGCGGCTGCCAGGGTGGATTTTCCAGCGCCGGAAGCCCCAAGAAAACAACACCCCTCCCCACCCACCGCAATGCTGGCTGCGTGCAGGAGCAGGTCACCAAAGCGCGCCAGCCAGTTTACGGTGATGCGGATATCGGTGCTGGCAAGGGGATAGATGTCGCTGCCATGCAGCGCAGAAAAGTCAAAGGCGATTGTGCCGGATTGATAGGTTGGGTCAATGGTCACCCGCCTTGGTGGCGCTTGGCGGGGCGAAAAAAAGATGTCATTTCCCCGGTCATCCCGCCACAACTCCCAAACCTCGCTACGGCACAGGGGCGCACCCCGGACTTGTTCAAAGATCTGCGGATCATCTACAAGAATCAGGCGTAAATCGCCTGTCTTTGAAGTGGTAAGTGGGTCTAATTGCGTGTCTATCGCCAGGAAGGGCTTAAAAATAAAAGGGACAGCCAAATTAATGCCACTGTCCCTTGCGTCAATCACATATCTCAGCGATCCGATTTCCAGTGTCAAAAAATCAATATGCGTCATCAAATCCTTATGATGCAAAGCTCCCTGTTCGGTCTGTGAATAAATACAAAATTATTTTATTTCTCCTGTATTAATGTCTGTGACACAGGGTAAATCACCTCATTATGCAGAGTATTATATATCTGGATCATGGCAACCGAGCAATACACTGCAAGGTGTTGGGCCTATTTTGGGGTCCATAACGGTCGGACTCTGGTTGCAAACAGCCAGGATTGCATTCTTGATCTCCAACCTGACCTGTTTTAATTGGGGCGCTGCGTAGGGTTTCTTATTCATAATTCTCGATAACCTCCGTTATTAGATGATTTTTGATGTTAATTGCGTTTTTACTGCGTAATAAACCATGTTCACAGGTAAATTCTACCACAGATTCAAAATCATGGTGAACTGCCAATGACCAGCCCGGGCAGTGGGAGCAGAGGATATTGGTGGTGCAGGACTGGCACTTGCTGACCGTGTTTCTTTTCATCTCGCGCAGTTTGCCCAGAGCTTCCCAGGCTTCGATCAGCGGCATTTCAAGTAAATTGTAGGCGGGTTGGCGCACCATCATGCAGATGCTCATGCGACCTTCGCTGTCCAGGTGAAAACTTCGCAGCCCGGCTCCGCAGGAGAAGACGCGTGCGTCACGGGTTTTTAGATCCTTCAAGCGCTCAAGTTCATCAATGACAGCATCCGCTCTATCGGTATCCTGGCTGTCAAACGTGACCAGGGTCTCCAGGGGTAGCTGTACCGCGCGAGGGAATTCGCCCATGCCATCGATGCGCGGCCACAGCAAGCCGTCATAGCGAAATTTGACGCCCAGGCTTTCGGCGATTGCTTTCATCGGCTCCAATTCGTGGGCGTTAAGGGTCATCAATTCGGTCTTCAAAGTCAATGGCAAACCCGCTTCCAAAACTCGGTCAATTGCCTTATAACAGCGGGCAAAGGAGCCCGGGAGGCGGGCGACCCGTTCAAATACCGGGGCAGTGGCGCCGTAGATGGAAATATCGATACTGAAAGGGCGGATGTCAATCAGCAGCCGCAGGATCTCATCAGAAAGCAGTGTGCCGTTGGTGAACAAGATCACCAACAAGCCTTTTTCTCGGGCATAGGTGTAGATATCAGCAAAATCCGGGCGCAGGAGCGGTTCGCCGCCGGTGAGGGTCAGGAAGAGCACACCGGCTGCGACCATGTCATCGATGACCCGTTTGACCTGGGCGGTGGTCAGCTCGCGCTGACGGGCGGCAGGGTCGTTGGCGGGCTGGTTGATGTAGCAATGAGCGCAGTTTAGGTTGCAGCGGTTGGTGAGTTCCATAGTAACGCTGATCGGGTAGCGTCCGTCCCCAAGCGAGGCTGAGAACGCCTCACCCCATTCCTCAAGGTCAATGCTTTGATAGTCGTTGCAATCCATGCTCACACCTCTTCGACCGCGCCGATGTGCAGCAAGGCGTCCACAAAACTGGCCAGGTCTGTTCTCACCGTCTCAGCGTCAATCTCATATTCCGCCAGGATGACCTCTTCCAGCTCGGCAAGCGACCTGGGGCTTTCCAGCTGTTCCCAGATGAAGGCGCCCAGCTCGTTCAGGGTGTAGATGCTGTCCAGTTCGGCGACATTTTGGCGAATGGGCACGAGCACCATTTCTTCCACGATGCGGCGGAAGACGAAATTCTCGTTGCGCGTCAGCGTGCTGTTATGTAATTCCAATCGACCTCCAAGTTTTGATCGCCAGGCGCCTGAATTGCGGGCGATGCTGTCTGACCAGCACCGAACCCGCAATTCAAGGCCTGCTTACAGGGTTTGATCGTCTATTGGGTCACCGATATTGGCCCGTAGAGCGTCGGATTGAAACCAAAATCCACATCCTCCAGCCAATAGAAGTATTCGAAGCCCGGAACTGCGGTTGCATCGAGGAATTCATACACAGCGCCTGAGGTGCTGCCGGGGTTGTGGCCGGGGATCAGGCTGGGGTTGAGCCTCAGCCCGGGTAAGGCTGGCTTTGTCGCCCGGTAGAGGTTGAAGCCCAGGTTGTTCAATTCACTGGCGGTCTCCCAGGTGAGCAAGACGCCGTCTTCAGCGCTTTTTGCGTCAAAGGCGATGATGCTTACGGCGCTTGGGTTACAGGTAGCGGTGGCAGTGTTGTTGGTCTCGTCTGGATCAGTCGTGAGCGCGCTGACTTCGGCGGTGTTTGTTTTATCTGTGCCGCTAGCATAATTCACATAGATCTTCACCACCCATTTTGCCTTGGGGTCGGTTGTATAGTCCTGCAAGGGTGTGTTCAGGCTGCAGGACACGATTTGTCCTGCGACGTTACACGTACCCTGGTCGATCGTGCCGGAAGTGGTGATCAACTGGGAGGTGTAACTCTTGTAGGTCATACCTGAAGGGAGTGTATCGGTCATGGTGACGCCCCTAGATGCGCCGGGTCCCAGGTTGGAAGTGGTGATTTCGTAGTAGGGGTTTTGTGAGTCAAAATCCCAGCAGGTTTTGGCGACGCTGATATCAGCCAACGGCTGCTCGATGCGCGCCCACAGGCAGGCATGATTTGCCGCGTCTTCCGCGGTGATAAAGGCGGCGGAAACAGCATCTGGGTTGTAAGACTTCGTGCAGTCATCATTGCCCAAACCCTTTGACGTGAAGCCGAGAATGTTGACCGTGTAAGTTCCGTCAGAACATTGAAAGGTCGGGTTGGTGTGTGGAAATTCGATCGTCACCTTGTCGGGGCAGGGGACGTCATTTGGTCCAATGGTATATTCGCAGGGTGTAGAATTAGGGGTCTCATCAAGGACGAAATGAGGCGTAAAGGAGAAACTGGATGGGTTGGCAGGTGCCCCGTCGTTGCAGGTTACCGGCACGGTGATTGTCAGGTCAACCCAGTAGAATTGATTGTTGGTAGAGCTTTGTCCAGTATCGTCTGATGCATAGACCTGGTTGTTGTAGTGGGTAAACTGACCCAGCAGGAAAGGCACCATTGACGCCGGTGTGAGCGGCCCGTTCACGCCGTCAAAGCCGAAACCGCTCTGCTCGGCCCAGTCCGTAATTTCGCAGGAATAGGACTTCCAACTACTCGGGTTAAAAGCATCGCGCCCATAGCGCACCTGGTTTTCATCGTCGGTCGGACCGGTCTGGACGCTCGGGTCCCAGTCGCTGTAAACCAATGGGGTATTACCCGGGCCGGTGCCCCAGCGGTCGCAGCGGGCGCCTTCGGTGTGGGGGTTACCCGAGGTAGTGGTGTTTTTAACCAGGACGATGGTGCGGTAGTTATCCGATGCAGTGAATCTCTGATCATAGTGGACTGGCTCATCTGAGGCATTACGACTCACAAGCACATACACATCGCCATGGCCAAGCAACTTTGTATTGAGAGCCACCCTGGTGTATGTTCTTTCCCCGGAGAACAACAAGACATCGTAATCCGACAGTTGCACCGCACTGCCCGTACGATTGGCAATTTCAATGCCAACGTAATCAGTCGCAAGCCATCCCGACCTATTAACGTACACATATTCCGAAAAGAACAAATCGGGTGCGTTGGCGCAGGTACTGGAGTGCGAGCCCACACCGGTCCAATCAACACCTGGAACCTGGTCCCACCGGGCTGCGTTGGGCCAGGGGGGGGTGATGTTCTGCATCGGGGTGCAGACGTTTTCCTTCAGCCGGTAGGTTTGGTCATTGCGAAGCGGAGCCATTTCGCCCTCCCGCGCGTAGCCAATAATGTCCACGGGGTAGTAGTTATTGGTGGTGGTGACCCCATTCACTTTCCCCCACACGCCGTCCACGTTCACAACGGTGAAAGCCTGGGAGATGCCGGGCCCAATTAACGACAACATGAGTAAACAGCCTAAAATGATTAGAATTTTCTTTTTCACAACCTCTCTCCTTTTTATAAATCGATCCTGGCGCATGATTTTGGATGCCTCCCTGAGCGCCTGAATAAGAAGGCACATTTATTGCACATGCAATGCAATGTTAGAAAAAATATATCATAATTTGTGTGGCGTGTCAAGATGCATTTTTTTTATTAACTTGATTATTAAAAATTGTTTAAGAGCGAATTTCGAAAAAGATGGCCTTATTTTCACCAATCCCGTCAACTCAGCCTGACCCAGCCCTGTTGATGTGCCGATAAAAATTAATGGGGGTCAAAATACCCGCAGGGCTGCGGCTGGGGAACGCCCGGCCTGGCGCCGCAAAAAGCCAGTTTGCTGTCGAGGTTGCCTTGAAAAGCGCCCCCCGACCTGGCGATCCACTTGAAAGACCCGCTGCCTGAAAAGCCGTTATAACCTCCAACAGCCTGCTCGCCCGCCGACTGCAGGGCGCCCGACAGGTTGAGCATCAGCCCCTGGGCTTCAAATTCGCCGAAAATTGCCTCGCCAGAAAGGGAGATGATCAGTTTCCCGACCAGGAAGCTTCCGTCGGCTTGCTCCAGGTACCCGTTCCACTCCCCAACCCAGCCGGTCTGCGGGGTGGGAGTCGGCGGGAGGCTGGTGGGCAGGGGGGTACTGGTGGGATTGACGCCGGGAGTGCGCGTGGTCAGGGCCGTGCTGGCGGGTAGGGCGGCCGGCGCATCACCCGTGTCGGCTTCTGCGGCCGAAGGGTACACGCCGGTGAGGCTTTCTTGCGATGCTGATAGCGCTTCCGGCTGTGTGAGTGGGGATGTTTCCTGGTTGTAGGCGTCGGCATCTTGCTGGTCGTCGGGGTCATGGCTGGCGCCAATCGCGAGTGTTGAAGCGTGGGTTGGCGGTTCAGCCGCGGCGAGGGCAGGCTTGCGCGCGTTGTGTGCCGTCTCCAACCACGCTGTCGCGGCGATCATGACCAGGGTCAACAGGATGAGGGTGATGATTTGGTTGCGTTTCATATATGTTTATTATAATCGGTTTAGTAAATAGGTCAAAGCTAGTAGTTTGTAGCTGGTAGTTGACAGCTACTTGCTAATGGCTATTGTCTTAATCAAGCCATTTATCATTTTTGCAATTTCATTTGATGAACGCTCAAGTTCATCAAACTGCTCTTTGTTAATCCATTTTCTCAGCTTGAATAATTCTAATAAAGTCAATGTCTCATAAAGGGATCCCCTTGCGATACAGAGGAAGTGAAGAAATTCTTTTTTTGAATTTTTTCCTTTTCCCTCAGCAATGTTCATAGGCACTGAAGTTGTGGCAGATTCTAACTGTTCATAAAGACGATAATGCTTACGTGAGGTCTCGAGATTGTCGATTAATTCGATGACTTGGTCAGCTAAAGCTAAACTTTTCTGCCAAACTAATAAATCTTTATACCGTGATTGCTCTTGATTGTTAGCCATAAATTATCCTGTTGACCTCTTAATCCAAATTACCAGCTACGAACTACCGACTACCGACTA
>Ga0265293_10004475_pt1 | contig 24552 bp, 30 predicted proteins | sample Munlanlewell138R_FD_192505 | JGI IMG/M metagenome (GOLD analysis project Ga0265293, IMG submission 192505) | Leachate microbial communities from a municipal landfill in Southern Ontario, Canada - Leachate well 138R | ecosystem: Engineered > Solid waste > Landfill > Unclassified | place: Canada...
CAGAAAACAGGACTCTGTGTCCCTGTAACTTAGGGATAAATGTGTGCATGAGCCGTATACGAGGCCCGTACGTACGGTTCTGTGAGAGGGATGAGGCGGCGACGCCTCACCCTACTCGATGTTTCTGGCCCGTTAAAATGTGGGCTCAGGGCACCTGTGCACCACGTTGCGCGATGGCATACTGTGTCTGGCATGAGCAGGCCAGATGGGGGGAGAAGGGCATGAGCAAGATTGAGCGCACGCGAGCTGGGATGCACAGTATGGCGGATTCACTGGGGAATCTGCTGGTAGAGGGATTTCACTATCTGGCGTTATTTGCCATTGGCGTGGTAACCGCCTGGGGCGGCACTCTGGCTTTTATCGGGATGCTGGATAAGGGCCATATCAGCGTCGATGATATTCTGCTGCTGTTTATCTATCTGGAATTGGCGGCCATGGTGGGGATCTATTTCAAGACCAACCATATGCCGATTCGCTTCATGATTTACGTGGCGATCACAGCGCTGACCCGGCTGCTGATAGCCGATATTTCCCATAACCATGAGCCGAACTGGGGTGTGCTCATGGTCTCCGGCGCGATATTGCTGCTGGCGCTGGCAATTCTGGTCGTGCGTTATGCGTCCGCCCGCTTTCCGGCAGTCAAAGCCATTCCCGCGCAGCGGGCGCGTAGCCCTGAGGATGCTCAAGCCGAGCGGGATGACCTCGCAGACTGAGGTGCATCCCGTCGCGGTCTGCGATGGCTGATGTGCCGGTTTCGTCGCGGGGCTCAGTCTTTCCAGCGTCCCGGTGCGTAGGAAAATACCGGCAGCGACAACGACCAGCGGATAGCCGCCAGACGCATGGCCAGACCAAAGCTGAACGAGGCCAGCAGGTTGACGTCGTGGTTGATGCCCCAGTGGCGCAGGCACAGATACAGGATGGCGACCATCAGGGATACGCTGGCGTACAGCTCCTTGCGCAATACCATGGGTGTGCGATTGCACAGCAGGTCGCGCAGGATGCCGCCGAAGATACCGGTGGTGATACCGGCCATGATCACTACCGTGGTGCTGTAGTCCAGCTCCAATGCCACGTTGCAGCCGATCACGGTAAACGCAATCAGGCCCATGGCATCGAGTATCAGGAAGATCGAGTGCAGCCGGTGCATGTAGCGCGCCACCAGCATGGTGAGCAGGCCTGCAGAAATGGTCAGGTGGATATACATGGAATGCTGGGTCCAGGTAACCGGGTAGTTACCCAGCAACATGTCACGCACTGTGCCGCCGCCCAGAGCGGTGACGAAGGCGATGAAGGCAACCCCGAACATGTCCATATTGCGCCGGCCCGCGGCAAGTGCGCCGGACATGGCCTCGGCAGTAATAGCTATCAGATAGACGTAAAGAAGCACACAGGAGTCCTCCGGACTGTGTCGCCTCTCCCCCTGTCCTTTTACCTGAGAGTTTACGCAGTCGGTGGACTGCTTGCCCCTTCGGTGGGTTGCAAGGCAACCTCTCTCCAGCTGGCGGTACGGTTGCGCTGCATATCAGCAGCAGCTTCCGGATCTGATTCGCAGTAACTTTGCCTGAGCGATTATGGGAGTTTGCGCCTTCGGCGGGAGCAATAAAGCCCCTCTCTCCTGCGAGCGGGCGATTATACAGTAAGCGTGGGCCATTGCCAGCGCCGCCCGGCCGGTCAATTGCGGCGGTATACAGGCAGCGCGACGGCAGATTGTTTACACTGGGGCGGATCATACAACCGGGGTAGCCAATGTATCAGGACATTCTGGATTTCTGGTTTGCGGAGCTTGAGCCATCAGCCTGGTGGAGCAAGGATGAACAATTGGATCAGCTGATAAGGCAACGCTTCAGCGATTTGCACCGGCAAGCCGCGCTGGGCGAACTATGGCTGTGGCGGCAGACAGCCGAGGGACGCTTGGCCGAAATCATTGTGCTCGATCAGCTTTCCCGAAACATGTTTCGCGGCCAGCCCGAAGCCTTCGCCCAGGACAGTCTGGCACTGGTGCTGGCGCAGGAAGCCGTAGCGGCGGGTGTTGATCAGTTGCTGCCGGTAGTGCAGCGCCGCTTTATCTACATGCCCTATATGCACAGTGAGTCGCTGTTGATCCATGAGCAGGCGCTGCGGCTGTTCAGCGCGCCGGGCATGGAAGATAACCTAGGCTTCGAACACCGGCACCGGGATATCCTGCTGCGCTTTGGTCGCTATCCGCACCGCAACCAGATCCTCGGACGCCAGTCCACCGAGGAGGAGCTGGCGTTCCTGACCCAGCCGGGCTCCTCGTTCTGAGCGTCTTATTCTCCGATTACTCCATTACAGGCAACAGGGACATACCATGTATCTGATTCGTACTCTGGCACCGCCCGCGATACTGACGGCACTGGTTGGCTGCAATGCCGGCGTGGTCGAGCAGGCTGATATTCAGCCGGCCTTCAATGCCGAGTTGCACTGCGGTTTGTTGCCGATCAGTGTGATCGGGCAGGGTGAACAAATGCAGTTGCAGGTAAAGGGCGAGCAGATTGAACTGCGACAGGTGATCAGCGCCTCGGGTGCCCATTACGTGGCGCCGGGGGAGGAAGAAACCAGCCTGTGGTTCAAGGGTGAGCAGGCTGCGTTGGTGTTGCAGGGTATCGAATATCCGCAATGCGCGCCTGTCGGAGCCATCATCGAGCCGTTCCGCGCTGCGGGTAACGAGCCTTTCTGGGTGTTGACGCTGGAGGCCGGTAGCATGGTGCTGAATCGGTTGCATGAAGGGGAATTGCCGGCCCAGCCCTATACCGCAGGCGAGCAGGCTGGCCAGGTGGTAAGCCAGAGCGAACCGCAGATCCATCTGCAGGTGACCGACCAGCTGTGCCGGGATGACATGAGCGGCATGCCGTTCCCAAAGCAGGTGACTGTGCAGGTCGGAGATGCTGAGCTGCAGGGTTGCGGCGGGGATTCAGCGCGCTTGTTGCAGGGCGCAGAATGGGTGGTAGAAGATATCAATGCCGGCGGCATCATTGATCGCTCATGGGTAACGTTGAATTTCTGGCAGGATGGGCGGATCACCGGCAGCGCCTCCTGTAACAATCTGATGGGACAGTATCAATTGACCGGAGAGGGTCTCGGTATCAGTCAGGTTGTCACCACCCGAATGGTCTGCCCACCGTCATTGATGGAGCAGGAACAGCGGGTGCTGAAAAACCTGCAGACACTGCAGAGCTTCGATTTCGATTCGACCGGTGCATTATTGCTGCGTGCGACCGAGGGCACGCTGAAGGCGCGTCTGGAAAACTGATAACAAGATAAGAACGAGGAGATAGCCATGATTGCGTTGATTCTGGGTTTGGTGTTGTTTCTCGGCGTGCATTCGGTGCGCCTGTTTGCCGCTGATTGGCGAGTGGCGCAGATTGAGCGCCGCGGCCTGCTGATGTGGAAGGGGTTGTATGCACTGGTGTCGCTGGTTGGCCTGGTGCTGATTATCTGGGGTTACGGCCAGGCCCGGCTGACACCGGAGTGGTTGTGGGTATCACCGGTCTGGACGCGTCATCTGGCTGCGTTGCTCACCATCCCCGCGTTCATATTGATTGCGGCAACCTATGTCCCAGGCACCCTGATCAAGGCGCGGGTCGGTCATCCGATGTTGCTTGGCGTGAAGTTCTGGGCGCTGGCGCATTTGATTGCCAACGGCACGCTGGCCGACGTGCTGTTATTCGGTGGTTTCCTGGTATGGGCCGTCATGTTGTACATTGTTTCCCGCCGTCGTGATCGCCTGGCGGGTATTCACTATCCAGCCGCAGGTGCCAGTCGTGATGCAATAGCTGTGGTGGTCGGGTTGGTGGCTTACGTGATATTTGCCCTGTGGCTTCACGGGCCGCTTATTGGTGTGCGGCCCTTCGGTGGCTGATCCGCATAATCCAACCGGCGCCCTGGCGCCGGTTGTCGTTGTGCACTGGAAATCAAATGCGGCATAACCGCAGAAAGGGAGTCTGAGCATGCAGTTGCTGTATCCAGCCATCAAACCATTCGCTCGTCACGAGCTGGCGGTCGAAGCGCCCCATGTGCTCTATGTTGATGAGAGCGGGCAGGAAAGCGGGTTGCCAGTAGTGTTCATCCACGGCGGCCCCGGTGGTGGCTGTGATGAGTTGAGTCGCCGCTTCTTCGACCCCTCGGTGTACCGCATCATCACCTACGACCAACGCGGCGCCGGCCGCTCCACACCCCATGCCAGTCTGGAAAACAATACCACCGCGCACCTGGTGGCGGATCTGGAGGCGCTGCGCATCTACCTGGGTATTGAAAAGTGGGTACTGTTTGGCGGTTCCTGGGGCTCGACGCTGGCGCTGGCCTACGCTCAGGCGCACCCCGACCGGATCCTGGGCATGATCCTGCGCGGCATTTTCCTGTGCCGGGATGAGGATATTCACTGGTTCTACCAGCAGGGTGCCAGCCGGATTTTTCCTGATTACTGGCAAGAATACGAATCGCTGATTCCTGAAGCCGAGCGCGGCGATATGGTTGCAGCCTATTACCGGCGCCTGACCGGCGACGACGAGATCTGTCAGATGCACGCGGCCCGAGCCTGGTCAGCCTGGGAAGGGCATTGCGCGACGCTGCGCCCGAGTGCCCAGGTGGTTGAGCGTTTTACTGATTCGCGTCGTGCCCTGGCGATGGCTCGTATTGAATGCCATTACTTCATCAACCAGTCATTCCTGCAGCCAGATCAGTTATTGCGTGACATGCCGAAGATCGCGTATATCCCCGGGATCATCGTGCATGGCCGCTACGACATGATCTGTCCGTTGGACAATGCGCTGGCGCTGCATCAGTGCTGGCCGGACAGTGAGTTGCAGATCATCCGCGACGCGGGGCATTCCGCTGGCGAGCCGGGTATAGCGGATGCGCTGGTGCGCGCTACCCAGAGCATGGCCCAGCGCTTGTTGAAACTGGCACCGGAGGCAGAGTAGTGAAGGGATTGTTGCAACGGGTCAGTCAGGCCCGGGTAGAAGTGGCCGGCGAGATTATCGGAGCCATCGATCAGGGTTTGCTGGTGCTGGTAGGCGTCGAGCCGCAGGATGATCGGGCCAGTGCCGACCGGCTGCTGCACAAGCTGCTCAACTACCGGGTGTTTGCCGATGCCGAGGGCCGCATGAACTGCTCGGTACAGGATGTACAGGGTGGCTTGCTGATGGTGTCCCAATTCACCCTGGCAGCCGATACCCGCAAGGGGCTGCGCCCCGGGTTTTCTACCGCTGCGCCCCCGCAGCAGGCGGAGGAACTGTTCGATTACCTGCTGGTGCAGGCCCGCTCTGCCTGGCCGCAGGTTGCTACCGGGCAGTTTGGTGCGGATATGCAGGTGCATCTGGTCAATGACGGGCCGGTTACCATTCTGCTGGAAACCTGAGCGAGGCCGGGTTCCATCCCGGCCCGCAGCCTACGCCAGGGCTTGCTCGACAAAATCCAATCGATCCTGCCCAAAGAACATCTCGTCTCCGACGAAGAAGGTCGGAGCACCGAAGACGCCACGCTCAATCGCCTGTTCGGTGATCTGGCGTAGCCGATCCTTGACCTCGGGATCATTGATCTTCTGCATCAACTCCGCCAGGTCAAACCCCTTGCCACCCAGTACCTCGGCGACTACTTCCGGGTTGCCCATGTCCTTGCCATCGATCCACATGGCCTGGAACACTGCATCGACGTAGGGCAGGAATGTATCAGTACCCAGGTAGGCCGCAGCGCCCCGCATCAACTGCATGGTGTTGATCGGGAAGAACGGGTTGTGGGCAAAGGGCACAGCGTAGCGATTGGCGAAGCGCTGGAAATCCACCCGGGTGTACTTGCCCTTGGCCGGTACGGTGGCTGGCGAGCTATTGTCGGTGGCCTTGAAAACGCCGCCGAGCAACATGGGTTGATATATCACCTCGGCGTCCTGACGTTCGGCCAAGTGGCGAATCTGCGTCCAGGCCAGGTAGCTGGCCGGGCTGCCCACATCAAAGAAGAATTCGACCTGCTTACTCATTTATTTCTGCTCCAGTTTTTATTCGAAATGGCATTGCGGGCGCTGCTGTTCAGAATGTTTCCATCCACGGGCGCAGATCCAGTTCATGTGTCCAAGCATCCCGTGGTTGACAATGAATCTGCCAGTACTGATCGGCGATATGCTCCGGATTGAGGATGCCGTCCTGTTCCTTGAGGGCGTAACGCTCGGGGAAGTTGTCGCGGATAAACGCGGTATCGATGGCGCCGTCGATAATCGGGTGGGCCACATGGATGCCCTGCGGACCCAGTTCCCTGGCCATACTCTGGGCCAGTGCGCGTAACGCAAACTTGGCTCCGGCAAAGGCACAGAAGCCATTGCCGCCGCGCAGCGAGGCGGTTGCACCGGTGAAAATAATGGTGCCCTTGCCGCGTGGCAACATGGCTTTTGCCGCCTCACGCCCGGTCAGAAAGCCCGATAGTGCAGCCATTTCCCAGACCTTGCGATACACCCGCTCGGTGGTCTCGGTAATACTGAAACGCACGTTGGCACCGATATTGAACACCACGACTTCGATCGGGCCGATGTTCTGCTCAATATGGGTAAAGAGTTCAACCATCTGCTCTTCACGGCGCGCGTCACAACCGAACGCAAGCGCCTTGCCGCCTGCCGCCTCGATGTCGTTGATCAGCGGTTCGAGCTTGTCTGCCTGACGGCGAGTGGCGCAGAGGGTAAACCCCTTGCGGGCAAAACGTCGGGCAATGGCGCCGCCAGTGGCATCGCCTGCGCCGATAACGACCGCTACGGGTGCTATGGACATGTTATTCTCCTATATGGTTCTTTTATAGAACTGACAGAATAGTCAGTTTCTTTTTAGAACTTGTCAAGCTATGCTTTGCAGGCCATTCAAGGAGATGCCCCATGCGTTGGGAAGAACTGGATCAGCAGCCTTGCTCGCTATCGCGCACCCTGGCGGTGGTGGGGGATCGCTGGACGCTATTGGTCTTGCGCGATTGCTTTCTCGGTATACGTCGGTTTGATGAATTCGAGAAGCGCCTGGGCGTAACCCGCCATGTGTTGTCTGATCGGCTGAAAAAGCTGGTCGAGTATGGCGTGTTGGTCAAGGTGCCCTATCAGCAGCGTCCGTTGCGTGAGGAATACCGGTTGACTGAACGGGGTCTGGAATTGCATCCGGCCATCCTGGCGCTGGTCAGTTGGGGCGATAAACATATGGCCGATGAACGCGGTGCGCCGGTACAGCACGTGCACAAGGGCTGTGGTCAGGTCATGCGTCCCATCACCACCTGTTCCGAATGTGGCGAAATCGTCGGCGCACGGGATATTCAGGTGCAACTGGGTGAAGGCTGGGTCAACGAAGAGGTCGCGCCGTTATTGGACACCGGACGCTGATCAACTCAAGCGGGCGATCAAGGCGGTAACTGCTGTTTCCACGCGCAGGATGCGTTCGCCCAGTTGTATCGGTTGCAAGCCCGCAGCAGCCAGTTTGTCTACCTCATAGGGAATCCAGCCGCCTTCCGGGCCGATGGCCAGGGTGATGGGCCCCGTCACCGCGCGGGGGCAGGGCGGATAGTCACCCGGGTGTGCGACCAGGCCAAGACTGCCGCCCAGGATTTCCGGCAGGTGATCCTCGACGAAGGGTTTGAAGCGTTTCTCAATGCGTACCGCCGGCAATACAGTATCCCGCGCCTGCTCCAGTCCCAGCAGCAGATTCTCCCGGACTACCCCGGGCTGCAGAAAGGGCGTTTGCCAGAAGCTTTTTTCCACACGGTAACTGTTCAGCAGGATGACCTCGGCCACGCCAAGGGTGGCGCAGTGCTGCAGGATACGGCGAAACATCTTTGGCCGGGGCATGGCCAACAACAGCGTCAGGGGTAATTTGGCTGGGGGCGGCAGGGTCAGACTGATATCCAGATCCGCGTGGCTCTCGGACAGGCTCAATACCCGCCCTTTGCCCATCAGTCCACCAATCAACCCCACTCGCAGATCATCGCCAGCGGCGGCCTGGTGAACTTCCCGCATATGCAGCAGGCGTCGCCCGGTCAGGCGCACCCGCTGCGGCGTAACGAAATCCTGCTCCTCAAGCAACAACAGATTCATGCGCTGGGACTGTCGTCCGGGGTGTCTTCCGCTTTTCTGGTTGGCTTGAGTACGCCCGCAAACAGGATGCCCACTTCATACAGCAGCCACATCGGGCCGGCCAGAAGCGTCTGGGAAATCACGTCCGGAGGCGTCAGCAGCATGCCGACGATAAAGCAGCCAACGATGACATAGCCGCGGATCTGTTTAAGCTTGGCCACGTCCACCGCCCCGGATAGCACCAGCAGTACGGTGGCTACAGGTATTTCGAAGGCCAGGCCAAAAGCCAGAAACAGCGTCATGACAAAGTCGAGGTAGGCGCTGATATCGGTCATCACAGTGACCCCCTGCGGGGCTACGCCAGTGAAGAAGCCGAACACCAGTGGGAACACCACGTAATAGGCGAACGCCATGCCGGAATAGAACAGGATGATGCTGGATGCCAGCAATGGCAGGGCTATACGCTTTTCATGCTTGTACAAGCCGGGCGCAATAAAGCCCCAGACCTGATGCAGAACAAACGGCATGGCGAGGAACAGCGCGCAGATCAGCGTCAGCTTGAAAGGGGTGAGAAATGGCGATGCTACGTCGGTAGCGATCATGCTGGCGCCTTCCGGCAGGTAGGCACGCAACGGCTCGGAAATGAAGGTGTACAGATCGTTGGCGAAGTAGAACAGCCCGAGGAAGATCAGCAGCCAGATCAGCACAATGCGCAACAAGCGGGAGCGCAACTCGGTCAGGTGCGCCACCAGAGGCATTTGACCGTCGTGGGTGGTATCAGGTGTTGATTTGTCACTCATGTGCGTGATGCCGGGTCGTCATTGGGCGTAGCTGATGAATCTGGCTCGCTGTCGGGGGTTGCCGCGGGAGCGATAGGCGCCGCGCTCGATGTCGGTTGTTCTGCGTCCTGGCTGGTGTCGGCAGTGACAGCGCGCTTCACATTGGAGCTGCCGGGCTTTTTCGCCAGATCCGCCATGACCTTCTCGTTGTGCAGGGTCTGGCGTAACTCATCGGCACCGATCTCACGCTCGACCTGGCTGCGTACTTCAGCCAGGCTGCCTTTGATACGGCCCAGATAAAGGCCAGCCATGCGCACAGCGCTCGGCAGCTTCTCCGGCCCGAGCACCAGCAGGGCGACAAAAGCCACCACCATCATTTCCAGAAAACCGATGTCAAACATGGACGATCAGTCCTTGTGCACGGTTGATTCCGTCTTTTTCTCGGCTTGCACATCCAGGGTCTCGCCCTTGTGCTCTTCTACCGAGGGTTTCTCATCATCGTTCATCGACTTGCGAAAACCCTTGATGGCTTCGCCAACGTCACCACCGATACTTTTCAGTCGCTTGGTGCCGAACAGCAGGATCACGATCAACAGGATGATCGCCAGTTGCCAGATACTGATTCCACCTAATCCCATTTCAACCTCCAGGGCATGACCCTATTTGTTTTCGCGCGCTGCTTTCTCGGCGAGACCGGACAGGTCAAATCGCCGTTCCAGTTCTTTCAATACATCATCCGGGCCCAGACCCAGGTGACTGAGCATGACCAGACTATGAAACCACAGGTCGGCGGTTTCATAAATCAGCTCCTGCTTGTCTGTGCTGTGCTGACAATCCTTGGCCGCCAGCAGCGTCTCGGTACACTCCTCGCCAACCTTCTCGAGGATCTTGTTCAGCCCCTTGGCATGCAGGCTGGCCACATAGGACGTTGCCGCTGGGGCCTGTTTACGCTGCTCCAGCACCTCGGCGAGGCGTTGAAGCGTATCAGTCATGCTTGTGCTCATAGATATCTTCCGGGTTTCGGATGACAGGATCCGTATCCTGCCAGCGTCCGTCGCTGAAAACCTTGTAGAAACAGCTTTGTCGACCAGTATGGCAGGCGATGCCTCCGCGCTGCTCTACCTGCATGATGATGACATCATTATCACAATCCAGTCGCAGCTCATGCAGGATCTGCACATGCCCTGATTCTTCGCCCTTGCGCCACAGTCTGGCACGGGAGCGTGACCAATATATGGCGCGGTTCTCCTGAACGGTTAACTGTAACGCTTCACGGTTCATCCAGGCGACCATCAGCACCCGGCCGCTCGCAGCGTCCTGAGCGATGGCAGGTATCAATCCATCAGCGTCCCATTTGATGCAGTCCAGCCAGGCGCTATCGGTAGGAGTATCAGTCATGGTGTCATGTCAGGCAGTAATGGATCAGCGGCGTATCACCAGCCAGGTGCCAACGGCCAGTGATAGCCAATATAGGGGTTGAGTCTGTGCCCATGTTGTCACATCGGTGCCCAGACTATTGGCCGCCAGGGCCACCAGCGCAACACCGACGAGACGTAAGGCCCAGCCCTCGTCGCGGCGCGCCCGCGGATGGTGCTCCCATCGGGCTATATTGTCCAGCGCCCGGTGGGTGGTTTCCAGTAGCGGCGGAATGCGCTCCAGATGCTGGCGCAGCTTCTCAAACTGGTGTCGTGGTCCGGCGCGCTCGCGCATCCAGCGCTCCAGATACGGCTTGCCGGTGCTCCATAAATCCAATTCCGGATACAGCTGGCGGCCCAGGCCTTCGATGTTAAGCAGGGTCTTCTGCAGCAACACCAGCTGTGGCTGCACTTCCATATTGAAGCGTCGCGCAGTCTGAAACAGGCGCAACAGCAGTTGGCCGAAGGAGATGTCCTTGAGCGGGCGTTCGAAGATGGGTTCGCACACGCTGCGAATCGCGGCTTCGAATTCATTGACCCGGGTTTCCGGTGGCACCCAGCCGGAGTCGATATGCAGTTGGGCTACCCGGCGATAATCGCGTTTGAAAAACGCCATCAGGTTGCGTGCCAGATACGTCTGATCTTCCGGGGTCAGGCTGCCGACGATGCCAAAGTCGATGGCAATGTACTGCGGCTCTTCCGGGTGGGTATGGGAGACAAAAATATTGCCCGGGTGCATATCGGCGTGGAAGAAGCTGTCGCGGAATACCTGGGAGAAGAAGACTTCTACGCCGCGTTCGGCGAGCTTCTTCATGTCGGTACCCTGAGCCTTGAGGGCTGGAATATCGGTTACCGGAATGCCGACAATCCGCTCCATAACCAGCACCTTGTGTCGGCACCAGTCCCAGTAGATTTTGGGTACGTACAGGATTGACGAGTCCTGGAAGTTGCGCCGCAACAGGGAGGCGTTGGCCGCCTCGCGGTACAGATCCAGTTCGTCAAATATGGTCTGCTCGTAATCGCGTACAATTTCCACCGGACGCAGGCGACGGCCTTCGCTGGATACCCTCTCCAGCATACGCGCGGCCAGATACAGCCACTGGATATCCTGATGGATCACATCTTCAATGCCCGGGCGTACGACCTTGACCACCACATCACTGCCATCGTGCAGCCGGGCTGTGTGTACCTGGGCTACCGAGGCGGAGGCCAGCGGGGTGTCGGAGAACTCGGCAAAAGCCTCGGCAATGGAGACGCCCAGCTGCTCTTCGATACGCTTGCGTGCGTCAGCGGGGGCAAAGGGCGGCACCTTGTCCTGCAGGAAGGCCAGCTCGGTGGCGATGTCGTCGGGCAGCAGATCGCGGCGGGTGGATAGAATCTGGCCGAATTTGATGAATACCGGGCCCAGACTCTCGAACGCCAGGCGCAGGCGGGCGCCTCGGCTCAGGTTGCGCGGTGCCGGATAGAGCTTCCACGGGCCGATCAGCAGCAGCCGTCCATACCAGGGCAGAGGCAGAGGAGCCAGTATCTGATCCAGACGGTAACGGGTAAAGACCAGCAGAATACGAAACAGGCGCAGAAAAGCAGTCAGGTTCATGCGTCGGATCCATTATCAGGCTGCAGCAGGCGCTGCACGCGGGCATCCAGTCTATCCAGTTGCAGGCGCAATTCGTGTATCCGCGCGGCCGCCGTATCGGCTTCAGCGCGGCCCACCAATTGTTGGCCTTCTTCGGTCAGGTATTCAGCAACGCTTTGTTGCAGGCTGCGGCGGCTGCCACCAAGCCAATCGCGGCCACTGCGCGCCAGGCTACCGATGGCGTGCGCTGCGACCGGGCCGAGCCAGCGAGCCAGTGCCGCTTCGCCGTCAATCTGCAGGTCAGCGAAGATATTCTGCAGCTGCACCAGAACCTGGGTATCGCCGCTGAGCTCCAGCTGACCATCCTTCAGCACCTGCTGACGATCGCTGCTCAACGCCAGCCGGGCCAGCAGGCTTGCCGGGGCACTCAAGGTGCAGTCGGGTTCTGCTTCGTAATGGCTGAACAGGCTCAGGCCTTGATCATCCGGGAGCACGTAGATGCTCATAGTCGGTGCGCTGCTGCGGATCAATATTACCCGGCCATACATCGCCGCCAGCCGTTGGGCGGTCAGCGGATCCTGACTGATGGCCAGCGCCAGACTGCGCTCGACTCCGGCCAGCAGAAGACGGCTCGGCATCAGGGCTTGATGCCGCGGTGCAGGGCGACAATACCACCGGTCATGTTGTGATAGGTCACCCGGGCAAAGCCGGCTTCTTCCATCATGCCCTTGAGAGTGTCCTGATCCGGGTGCATGCGGATGGATTCGGCCAGATAACGGTAGCTTTCAGCATCGCCGGTAATTACCCGGCCAATCAGCGGCAGCATGGTGAAGGAATACTGGTCATACGCCTTGGACAGCAGTTCGTTACCCGGCTTGGAAAATTCCAGTACCAGCAAACGTCCGCCCGGCTTGAGCACCCGCAGCATGGAGGCAATGGCATCTTCCTTGTGGGTGACGTTGCGCAAACCAAAGGCGATGGTGATGCAATCGAAATGGTTGTCCGGGAACGGCAGTTTTTCCGCGTCCGCCTGCACAAAGCGCACATTACCCGCTACGCCCTTGTCCAACAGGCGGTCACGGCCGACCTTGAGCATGGAGGCGTTGATATCCGCCAGCACCACTTCGCCGGTCGGGCCGACCAGCCGGGAAAATTTGCGGGAAAGATCACCGGTACCGCCGGCGATATCCAATACACGATTGCCGGGGCGCACGCCGGAAAGCTCAATGGTGAAGCGCTTCCAGAGACGGTGGATGCCGCCGGACATCAGGTCGTTCATCAGGTCGTACTTGGCCGCTACCGAGTGGAATACGTCGGCCACCTTTCCGGCTTTCTCCGACTCGGAAACAGTCTGGAAGCCGAAGTGCGTGGTGCGGTCTGAGCTGGATTTATCTGTCATGGAAGCATCTGCCTTGGCAAATTGATTGGCCATTCTACCTGTATTTGTCGTCTCAGAGGGATCAGCAAACCCTTGAATGATAGGACAGGCTGTCGCATGTCGGCGCAGTATCCGGCATGCTATGCGCTTTTTCACCCCGACTTGAAGGAATAACATGGCAACAGTAGAAATTACCCGGGAACATTCTCTGGGCAAGGAGCAGGCAAAAGAGCGTGCACAAAAGATGGCAGACAAGCTGGCCTCCAAGCTCGGTGCGGAATGCAACTGGCAGGATGACGCGCTGACGTTCCAACGCAGTGGGGTAGATGGCAGCATACTGATCGGCGAAAACGACGTCCGCGTCGCGGTCAAGCTGGGTATGATGCTGACCCCCATGGCCGGCATGGTCAAGGGTGAAATCGAGAAGGCGCTGGATCGCTATCTGGTTTGACATGCAGCAAGGCAGAGCGGGCCGGCTCTGCTAATCTGAAGCGTCTAAACCTGTCATTGGAGTTGCGCATGTCGGACAAGAAAAAGCAGAAAGTGAAAGATAGCGGACTGGATGACCTGGATGACTACGCTCGTCAGATCTGGTTGGCCGGGTTGGGTGCCTATGCGCGCCTGGGCAAGGAAGGCAGCAAGCTTTTCGATGCGCTGATCCGTGACGGTGAAGAGACCGAGAAAGCCGCTACCAAGGGTTCGCTGGACGGTTCCCGAAATAAGGTAGAAAAAGCCCGCAAGAAGCTCACCAATAAACTCAAGGGTTGGGAAGAGCTGCTCGACAAGCGCTTGCACGGTGCAGCGGAGCGCATGGGGCTTGCCAGTCAGGCTGAGGTGCAGGCACTGACCGAGCGGGTCGATCAGCTGACGAGGGCGCTGGCCGAGCTGCGTGCTGAACCGACGGCGACGCCGAAGCCGGTCAGGAAGGCTCCCGCAAGCAAGCCGGCAGTTGCCAGGGCTGCCGCAGGCACCGCGCCCGCCAAAGCAAAATCGAACGCAGCAAAACCGAAGAGCGCGACGCCGGCCGCCGCTGCTGAACCTGCCAAAAGCAAGCCTGCCGCCAAGTCAGCGACCAGGCCCGCCGTTGCGGCAGTAAAAACAACACCGCGGCGCCGCAGCACTACGCCAAAAGCAGCTACCCGCGGCAAGACCGGCCCCGCTCCAGCCACTGATGCAGCGCCCGGTATACCGCCGGAGCTATAGGTAGGTGACCCACCTCGTCGCGCCATGCCGAGGTGGGCATGTTCCGACATCCTCGGGGTGAGCGGAGGATGCCAGCTGCTGAACACCTATAACATCACCCGTACTACCGATACATCCGGATCCCGGCTGGCGCCGGCGGCACGCAGTTGATCCAGATAGTCCTGCCACAGCGACTCCTTATGCTGGCCCAGCTGGTACAGATAGTCCCAGCTGTAGAGACCGCTGTCATGCCCGTCATCAAAGATCAGCTTGAGCGCATAGTTACCTGCCGGCTCTACGCCTATCAGGGCTACATTCTGCTTGCCCGTTTGCAGCACCGGCTTCCCATGCCCCTGCACCTCTGCCGAGGGCGAGTGTACCCGCAGAAACTCTGCGGGCAGGGTGACGATCTGGCCGTCGGCGTAGTGCAGCGCGAGGGTGCGTGACGCCTTGTGCAGCTTGATGCTGGCGGGTATCTGGCTGGTCATGGCAGATCCAGGTCTGGTGGTGTGATTAAAGAATATAGCGCGAGAGGTCTTCGTTGACCGCCAACTCGCCCAGATACTCATTCACATAGGCCGCATCAATCATCAGCGTTTCGCCATTTTGCTTGGATGCCAGATCGCCTGCGCTGAAGGACACTTCCTCCAATAGACGTTCCAATACCGTATGCAGCCGGCGGGCACCGATGTTTTCGGTCTTCTCGTTGACCTGCCAGGCAATCTCCGCCAGGCGAGCAATAGCCTCGTCAGCAAACTCGATGTTGAGCCCTTCGGTTTTCAGCAGGGCGCGGTACTGCTCGGTCAGGGATGCGTCCGGCTCGGTCAGAATGCGCTTGAAGTCATCCGGTGACAGTGACTGCAGCTCGACGCGGATCGGCAGACGACCCTGCAGCTCGGGAATCAGATCCGACGGCTTGGTCAGATGGAAGGCGCCCGAAGCAATGAACAGGATGTGGTCGGTTTTTACCATGCCGAACTTGGTATTGACCGTGCAGCCTTCGATCAGCGGCAACAGGTCGCGTTGTACGCCCTCCCGGGATACATCGGCGCCGCTGCCGCTGTTGGCACGCTTGCTGACCTTGTCGATCTCGTCGATAAAGACGATCCCGTTCTGCTCGGCCACCTCGATGGCGCGGGCTTTCAGTTCCTCTTCGTTGACCAGTCGTGCCGCTTCCTCGTCACGGATCAGCTTGAGCGCGTCCTTGACCTTGAGCGTGCGGGTCTTGCGTTTGCCCTTGCCGAGCCCGGAGAACATGTTCTGCAGCTGGCTGGTCATCTCTTCCATGCCGGGAGGTGTCATGATTTCCACGCCCATCGGCGCGTCGGCTACTTCTATGTCGATTTCCTTGTCGTCCAGCTGGCCTTCACGCAGACGCTTGCGGAACAGCTGGCGGGTGCTGGAATCTTCCCGTGCCGGCTCATCGCTGACGCCCTGGCGCGGTGGTGGCAGCAGCGCGTCGAGAATGCGTTCTTCGGCGGCATCGTCGGCACGGTGCCCGACCTTGGCTATTTCCTGCTGGCGCAGCATTTTCAGTGAGGCGTCGACCAGGTCGCGGATGATGGATTCGACGTCGCGGCCGACATAGCCGACCTCGGTGAACTTGGTTGCTTCAACCTTGATGAACGGAGCCTGGGCCAGACGCGCCAATCGGCGTGCGATCTCGGTCTTGCCGACACCGGTCGGCCCAATCATCAGAATGTTTTTCGGTGTCACTTCCTGGCGCAATTGCTCCGGCAATTGCATGCGCCGCCAGCGGTTACGCAGGGCGATAGCTACGGCACGTTTGGCGTCCTGCTGGCCGATAATGTGGCGATCCAGTTCGTGGACGATTTCACGGGGTGTCATGGACATGTACTTGATCCTGGCCGCCTCAGGTATTGGCGTCCAGCTCCTCGATGGTGTGATTCTGGTTGGTGTAGATGCAGATTTCGCCGGCGATACCGAGGCTGGACTCAACAATTTCCCGGGCGGACAGGTCGGTATGGCGCAGCAGGGCGCGGGCAGCGGACTGGGCGTAGGGCCCGCCGGAGCCAATGGCAATGATGCCTTCTTCCGGTTCCAGCACATCACCGTTGCCGGTAATGATCAGCGACGCCTCCTTATTGGCTACCGCCAGCAGCGCTTCGAGGCGGCGCAGGGTACGGTCAGTACGCCACTCCTTGGCCATTTCCACTGCGGCACGGACCAGGTGCCCCTGGTGCTTTTCCAGTTGGGCCTCGAAATGTTCAAACAGGGTAAAGGCGTCGGCGGTGCCGCCAGCGAAGCCGGCGATGACCTGGTCGTGATACAGGCGGCGCACCTTGCGGGCATTGCCTTTCATGACGGTATTGCCCAGTGAGACCTGGCCATCCCCGCCGATAACCACCTTGCCGTGGCGGCGTACTGAAACAATTGTAGTCACGCGGAGCTCCTGTTGGCTGTTCAGATAAGAGGACAGCACGTCAGGCATGCTGTCATGGGAGCTTATCTGGGGGCAGGCCAGTGGGAATTCAAGTTTAGCGGTACAGATCCGCCGACGGATGTGGCGCCGACTGAATGGGAGGGGTGTCAGCGGGTATTGCGTTGCTGACGCAGCAGATTGCTGAAGCCGTTGCCGGACAATGTCTGTTCGGCCTGGGTCAATCGAGTCTGATCGGCGAAGGGGCCAACCTGAACCCGGTGCCAGACCTCGCCATTGGCCAGCTTGGCATTCTCCAATCGCGCTTCCAGTCCCATCAGAATGATCTGCGCGCGAACCCGATCGGCCTCGCTGCGCTGACGGAATGAGCCCGCCTGCAGATAGTACTGGGTAGCCGCTGCAGCTGGCTCTGGTGCTTTGGCTGGCGCGGCTGGTGGCGGTGGCGGAGCCGGACGAGGCGTCGGCACCACAACTTCTGACTCCGGCAACAGCGTGTAGAAGTCATAGCTGGTGCTTTGCCGCTTGGGTGGTTCCGCTGCACGGGTGACCGGTTGAGGAGCGACGCTATCGCGCTTGACCGTTTCACGCCCGGGTTCGAGGGTGAACAGAAACGCAATGAACAGCCCAACCACCACCCCGCAGACGGCGATCAGCCAGGCGGGTACCCGGGGGCCGGATGTCGGTTTGGCCCGGCTGGCGCCGCGGCGAGGGGCTTTACGTGCTTTGGCCATGCGGTTTACATGCGCTCCAGAGTAGTAATGCCCAGCAGATTAAGACCCTGACGCAGGGTACGTCCAGTCAACGCTGCCAGACGCAGACGGCTGTCGCGCTGCTCAGGCTGTTCTGCAGCAAGGATTGGGCAGTTTTCATAGAAACTGGAAAAGCGTCCGGCCAGTTCATACAGATAGTGACACAGTGTGTGTGGAGTGCCTTCCCGGGCTACATAGTGCAGTAGGTTGCCGAACTGGGCGAGGTGCGCGGCCAGATCGATCTCGGCCTCCTGCTCCAGTACCATCGGTGCCAGATCGTCCAGCTGCTGCATGTCCCGGTCGATCTTGCGAAAGACGCTGGCAACCCGAGTGTAGGCATACATCAGATAGGGCGCGGTGTTGCCCTCGAAGCTCAGCATCTGCTCGAAGTTGAAGTTGTAATCGCTGCTGCGGTGTTTGGACAGGTCGGCATATTTGACCGCGCCAATACCCACCGCCCGGGCAATCTGTTGCAGCTCGTCCTCGCCCAGTTCCGGGTTCTTCTGCTGTACCAGGCGCAGGGCGCGTTGTTCGGCCTCGTTCAGCAGGTCGATGAGTTTTACCGTGCCGCCATCGCGGGTCTTGAAGGGTTTGCCGTCGGCACCGTTCATGGTGCCAAAGCCCATATGCTCAAGTTGCATGTCCGCAGAGACAAAGCCGGCCTTGCGGGCAACGGCGAATACCTGCTGGAAATGCAGTGCCTGACGCTGATCGACGAAATACAATGCCCGATCAGCTTTCAGTACCTGATGGCGGTAACGCATCGCGGCCAGGTCGGTAGTAGCGTAAAGATAACCGCCACCTGCCTTCTGCACGATAACCGGGAGCGGTTTGTCCTCGCTGTTTTTGAACTCATCGAGGAATACGCAGCGTGCTCCTTCACTTTCGGTGAGCAGGCCCGTTTGCTGCAGACTATCGACAATATCGGCCAACTGGTCGTTGTAGGCGCTCTCGCCGCGCACGTGCTCGGGGGTGAGGCTGACGCCAAGGCGGTCATAAACGGCCTGGCAGTGACCCAGCGAAATACTGTTGAAGCGGTTCCACAGCGCCAGGCACTCAGGATCACCCGCCTGCAACTGTACAACGCGTTCGCGTGCGCGGTCGGCAAACTCCGGACTTTCATCGAAGCGCTTCTTCGCCTGGCGATAGAAGTTCTCCAGGTCGCCGAGTTCTGCTTCGGCGTTGACTGTGTTCTCCTCCAGATAGGCCAGCAGCATGCCGAACTGGGTGCCCCAGTCGCCTACGTGGTTCTGGCGAATGACAGCATTACCAAGAAACTCCAGCACCCGGGCCATGGCATCGCCGATGATAGTGGAGCGCAGGTGGCCGACGTGCATTTCCTTGGCCAGGTTGGGCGACGAGTAATCGACAACAACGCGTTGGGCCGGAGCGGCCTGAGCTACATTGAGCTTGCTGTCATCCAGCGCGCATTGCAGTTGCCCCGCCAGCCAGATGCGATCCTGAAAGAAGTTGATAAACCCGGGGCCGGCAATGCTCACCTGAGCCACCGCTTCACTGGGCGGCAACGCAGCAATGATCTTCTCCGCAAGATCGCGGGGTTTCATGGCAGCAGGCTTGGCCAGCGTCATCGCCAGGTTGCTGGCAAAGTCGCCATGGCTCTTGTCGCGGGCGGTCTCCACCTGAATGTTGGGGCTGATATCGCTGGGCAGCACGCCCTCGGATTGCAGGGTATGGATGGCGCTTGCGAGCAACTGGCTAATGAGGTTTTTCATGAATGCGGTAGGTTCCGGCAACGGCCTGTGGAAAACCAGACATTATCCGACTTAACCGGCTGCTTGCCAAATCCCTCTGCCTGCCGGTCAGAACATATCCATGGGATCGACATCAATTGACCAGCGTACCTGGCGCGCCATCGGGTGTTGTTCAAGCGCTATAAGGAGCATATGAAGCAATTGGTGCAGCGCTGATCGCTGCTCCGCCAATATCAGCAATTGCGCGCGAAAGCGCCCGGCGCGCCGTTCCATGGCCGAGGGAACCGGGCCAAGTAACTCCACGCCCTTGATCGGGTGTTGCGCGAGTAGTTGCTCGGCGAGTTCCACAGCGGTATCCAGAAACAGATGGGTTTGCGCTACGGCGTTGGCTTCGGCGCGCAGCAGTGCGGTAAAACTGAATGGCGGAAGTCGTGCAGCCTCGCGCGCGGCCAGTTCGCGTGCGGCAAAGCGGTTGTAGTCCTGATCGACCAGATCCTGCAGTAGCGGATGCTCGGCCATATGGGTCTGGATGATCACCTGCCCCGGTTTATCTGCTCGTCCTGCTCGCCCGGCCACCTGAATAACCTGCTGGGCCATTCGTTCCGGCCCGCGAAAATCAGCGGAAAATAATCCACCGTCGGCATCCAGGATGGCGACCAGAGTAACGTCTGGAAAGTGGTGTCCCTTGGCGAGCATCTGCGTGCCAACCAACAGAGCCGGCGCGCCGCTGTTAATTCGGGTCAGCATCTCCTGCATGGCCCGCTTGCGGCTCATGGTGTCGCGGTCTATGCGCAGCACCGGGAAGTCCGGAAAGCAGGCGGTCAGGTGTTCTTCGGTACGTTCGGTGCCAGCACCAACAGGCCGTAATTGCTCGCCCTGGCATTTCGGACAGCAGCGCTCTACCGGTCGCTGGCTGCCACAGTGGTGACAGTTCAATTGTGGCGGCGATTGATGCAGGGTCATCCGTGCATCGCAGCGCGAACACTCCGCCATCCAGCCACAGTCGTGGCACATCAATGTGGGCGCGAAGCCGCGGCGGTTGATGAAGACCAGTACCTGATTGCCGCGCTGCAGATGTTCGCCGATCAACTTTATGAGTGGGCGCGACATGCCGCCCTCCAGCGGGCGGCTGCGGATATCCAGGCACTGAAACGTCGGCGGCTGGGCATTGCCCGCCCGTTGCGTTAAACGAAGATGCCGATAACGTCCCCACTGCACATTGTATAGGCTCTCAAAGGATGGCGTGGCGGAGCCGAGGATGATGCTGACCTGTTCCAGACGGGCCCGATACACCGCCAGATCCCGGGCGTTATAACGCAGGCCGTCCTGCTGTTTATAGGATAGGTCATGCTCTTCATCGACAATGATCAATCCGGGGCGCGCCAGAGGCGTGAATATTGCCGATCGGGTGCCGATAACAATACTGGCTTCCCCGTCCCGCGCGGCAATCCAGGCATCCAGCCGTTCGCGGTCATTCAGCCCGGAGTGCAATATCACCACCGGCACATTGAAGCGCCGTCGGAAGCGTTCCATCGTTTGGGGCGTCAGGCCGATTTCTGGAATCAAGACCAGTGCCTGGCGCTGGTGCTGCAAGCAATGCTCGATCGCCTGCAGGTAGATTTCGGTCTTGCCACTTCCTGTCACGCCCTCCAGCAGCCAACTATTAAACCCGTCGGCAGCCAGGATGCTGTCCAGCGCCGCTCGCTGTTCGGCGTTGGGCTGCAGGCGAGGCTCCCTTAACAAGGGTTGCGGCTCATTGATATGGTGGGGTGATTGACTGATGCGTTGCACCAACCCCTTGCGCTCCAGACCTTCCAGGGCATCCCTGGCCAGGCCCCATTGACTGATAAGCGCGTGGGATAATCCATGTGGGTGCAGCGCCAGAGTTTGCACCGCCTGCTTCTGTTTCGGCGCCCGGCTGATCGCCGGATGCTCGGGGTAGGCGCCGGGCAGCAGTTGCCAGAGCATCTCCTGACGCGCGATTGCCATCTCTCCCTGACGTAGAAGAACCGGCAGAGCGCTGCTCAGGGTGTCACCAAGCCCGTGTTGATAGTAGCTGGACGTCCAGCAGCACAGTTGCCACAAGCTATCGGGCAGTAACGGGGAGCTATCCAATAGCTCCGCAACGCTCTTGAGTTTATTCGCGGGTACGCTGGATTGATCTGTGATGCCCGCGATGAGGCCAACCAATTGCCGCTTACCAAAAGGCACCCTGACCCGCAGGCCGATCTGAATATCTTCCGCGCGCTTGCCCGCCGGTGCGCGGTAATCGAATAGCCGACGCAGGGGCGAGGGTAGGGCAACCTGGATAATCGGTGCTGGCACGGGGCGGACGTCCTTCTCTGTCAGGTTGCTGATGGTAGCATTGGCCGGTGTGTATATGCAGTTCCGCTGCGCAGGCTCGCAATGCTTGCGTGACAGCGGAATTCTGTTATTATCGCCGGCCTATTTTCCGGTCCATTCGCTCATGTGTTGGTGCCGGGTAGAACTACACAGTGCGGTGCCTGATCAGGTTGGTCCGGTGGCGGCACACAAAACCGAGGAATCACCATGAAAGCTGATTTGCATCCTGCATACGAAGAGATCGAAGCCACCTGTGGTTGCGGCAACGTAATCAAGACCCGCTCCACTCTGGGCAAAAGCATCTATCTGGACGTCTGCTCCGCCTGCCATCCTTTCTATACCGGCAAGCAGAAGGTTCTGGACACAGGTGGACGTATCGAGCGCTTCAATCAGCGTTTCGGTGCCGTCAGCACCAAGAAGTAAGAATCAGGCGGCCTTCGATGGCTTTGTCCGGTTCAAGAAAGGCGCTCCTCTGGGGCGCCTTTTTTATTGTCTGGCTGGTGGCGCGGCCGGTCTTCTCGGCCTCCTGCAGCATGCCGGGTGTCGGTAAGCTCGTGGTCAGTAAGCAGGTCATTGACGGCGATACATTGGATCTGGTCGATGGTCGTCGGGTGCGTCTGGTCGGCATCAACGCGCCGGAGATCGGTCGAAACGGTCGCCCATCAGAGCCTTATGCGCAGGCCGCACGAAAGGCGCTGGCAAGCCTGGTCAAGGGCGGTGAGCTGCGCCTGCTGGTCGGAGAGGAGCCGCGCGACAGGTATGGGCGCACCCTCGGGCATCTGTTCGATGGCAGTGGTGCCAATCTCGAGGCCAATTTGCTGCGTGAGGGGCTGGGGTTTGCCGTCGCACTTCCACCCAATCTGAGGCTGCTGGATTGCCATTTGCAGCAGGAGCAGCAAGCGCGTCAGCAGCGCCTTGGCGTGTGGAAAGCGAATCCGGCGCGCAGGGCGTCGCAAGTCGATTCGGGTGGCTTTCATCTGCTGCGCGGACGTATCGAGACGATAAGTCGCACCGGAAGGCATATATGGATCGATCTGGATGGGTCAGTCGCCTTGCGCTTGCCTCGTGGACTGATTGCTGCAGATGAGTTGTCGGCCTGGAAAGGCCGGAAAATCGAAGCGCGTGGCTGGGTTGTTGATCGAGGCCGGGTTCGCCGAGGGCAGAAACGTTAGTATGTTGCCATTACTGGAGCGGCGACTGCTGCAGATACTGGAATAGCGTCGATAACAGCTGATGGAGGCCTCGTTCGTCGTCAAGCGAAGCGCATCAGCTTGTGAGGGGTAGGGCTTTTCTGTATTCTCAGGGGTTTGTAACATCATAAGAAACTTGACCGGAACTGTAACCATGTCTGATCTGAGAACTGATGCACTCGAATACCATGCTCACCCGCGTCCGGGTAAATTGAGCGTCGAGCTGACCAAGCCTACTGCCACCGCGCGCGATCTGGCGCTGGCTTACAGTCCGGGTGTTGCTGAGCCGGTGCGCGAAATCGCCAAGGATCCAGACACTGCATACAAATACACCGGCAAGGGTAATCTGGTTGCAGTGATCTCCGACGGCACAGCAATCCTCGGTCTGGGTAATCTCGGCCCGCTGGCTTCCAAGCCGGTAATGGAAGGCAAGGGCGTATTGTTCAAGCGCTTTGCTGGCGTTGATGTATTCGATATCGAGGTTGAAGCGGAAAGCCCGCAAGCCTTTATCGATACCGTCAAGCGCATCTCCTGCACCTTCGGTGGTATCAACCTGGAAGACATCAAGGCGCCGGAGTGCTTTGAGATTGAGCGCGCACTGATCGAGCAGTGCGACATTCCCGTGTTCCACGATGACCAGCACGGTACCGCTATTGTTACTGCTGCAGCCATGATCAATGCGCTGGAGCTGGTAGAGAAGAAAATCGAAGACGCGAAGATCGTCTGTCTGGGTGCTGGTGCGGCAGCGGTTGCCTGCATGAAGCTACTGGTCAGCCTCGGCGCCGCGGTCGAAAATATCTCCATGGTCGACCGCAAGGGCGTGATTCACTCCGGGCGGGATGACCTGAATGAATACAAGGCGATTTTCGCTACGGAAACCGACAAGCGCACTCTGGCTGATGCGATGAAAGGCGCTGACGTCTTTGTTGGTCTGTCCGGCCCGAACCTGCTGCAGCCGGCTGAGCTGAAGCTGATGGCAGAAAATCCGATTGTATTCGCCTGTTCCAACCCGGATCCGGAAATCAGTCCTGAGCTGGCGCACGCTTCACGTCCTGATGTGATCATGGCAACAGGTCGTTCCGACTACCCGAACCAGGTGAACAACGTACTGGGCTTCCCCTTCATCTTCCGTGGCGCACTCGATGTTCGCGCTACCCGTATCAACGAAGAAATGAAAATCGCCGCTGTACATGCCATCCGTGAGCTGGCCAAGGAGTCTGTGCCGGATTACGTCATGCAGGCGTACGGTGGTCAGAACCTGGAGTTTGGTCGTGAGTACATCATTCCCAAGCCGATGGATGTGCGTCTGATCGAGAAGGTGCCGGCAGCAGTTGCCCAGGCAGCTATCGATAGCGGTGTTGCTCAGCTGCCATATCCTGCGCATTACCCGCTCAAGTCGGTTGATGACTGCTTCTGATGTGTCTCCAGCGAAGCCCAGGCCGGGCTTCGCTGGTAAAGGGAAAAAAGGGCTTGACGCTCGCGCTGATCTCTTTATAATGCGCCCTCGCAAGTCGCGGTGCTTTTTAAAAAAGCGCCATTCAATCAACAGATTAGCAATAGATTGATGGTTGACAGACAAGGGCAGCGGCGTAGAATGCGCCGCTCACTGAAGAGGCCAGTAGCATCGCTTCTTGGCAGTGAAAAAGGTTTGAAGGAAGGCGTTGACAAGGTGTTTTAACCCTGTAGAATGCGCCTCCCTGACCCGGAACAGCAGCAGCGTTTCAGGTCGATCGCCAGGCGGTTTTGAGTCGAAAGAGTCGAAACAAAAAGCTTGACAGAT
>Ga0265293_10004478_pt1 | contig 24550 bp, 17 predicted proteins | sample Munlanlewell138R_FD_192505 | JGI IMG/M metagenome (GOLD analysis project Ga0265293, IMG submission 192505) | Leachate microbial communities from a municipal landfill in Southern Ontario, Canada - Leachate well 138R | ecosystem: Engineered > Solid waste > Landfill > Unclassified | place: Canada...
ATCATTGTTGAAATGATTATCTCCTTTTTTAAGTTTCGTCAAATTCCAGTTTATTTCAAGGAACCAAATGATTTTTATGTTGATCAAAAAAAAATAGGTGGAATCTTGATTGAAACCAAAATTAAGAAAAGCAGCTGTCTTTATTTGGTTGTTGGAATTGGATTGAACATCAATCAAGAAGATTTTGAAAACAAAAACGCGACTTCCGTTTATTTGCTTAAAAAACGAAAACTTAGTTTAATTTTGGCAAAACAACATTTTTTTCAAAAGATTCGCCGTACATTCAACGAAATCAAACAATACTTGTTAGAAACATGATATAATACAACAGATTAAGGAGAATTTTATGGCAAACAGGTATAAGAAAAAACACGGGTTCATCTTTAAAGGGTTCAAAAACATCTTTAAACTGTTCAAGAAAAAACCAACAATCATTAACAGAAACGAAACCTTTCCTAATCAGGCGCTTTTTGTCTCAAATCATAGTGCTGCATCAGGTCCAATGATTCTATCCCTTTATTTTCCTGTTTATTTCATTCCTTGGGGAGCACATCAAATGACTGGGAACTATAAAGCGAGATGGAATTATTTATACTATATCTTTTATCAGAAAAAATTAGGATATAGTAAATTCAAATCATTTATTATTTCAACCCTTTTTGCGATCATTTCTAAGTTGTTATATAACGCGATGAAGTTGATTCCAACTTATGAAGACCCAAGATTAATCAAAACATTTAGAATGAGTAAAGAAGCGATTAACAATAATCGATCACTATTGATTTTTCCAGAGGATTCTAACAGCGGTTATCATGAGTATTTACTAAAATACAATCCGGGCTTTATCGCTTTTGTTCAATACTATTATCGCAAAACAAAACTTGATTTACCGATTTATCCAATTTATTTTCATAAAAAATTGAATGCGATGATCATTGATAAACCGATTTTTATTCAACCTTTGCTTGCCGAAGGTAAGTCGAGAGAAGAGATAGCTGAGTATTTTAGAGATGTTACAAATGAACTTGGTCGTGAATTGATTGAAGCTTTAGCAAAATTAGAAAAATAAAATTCAAAGGCAAAACGGATGTTTTGCTTTTTTAATGTTAAAATATAAGCAAACGTGCATTTCACAGCCATTATATGCAAGTTATTTAAAAACTGCTTGGCAAAAACAATTAAAATGATATATTGAAGTTAGGGGGAAGTAAATGTGATCAAGATTGTCTTTAGTAAAGAAGACGCAAAGCAACTATTCAATCATTTTCAATATTTAAGTCAATTGGAAGTAATAGAGGAACAAGGCGACTCATTAAGTATTGTCTTTAATGAACAAGATTATGAAATCCTAAAAGAAGTATTTGATTACATCCAAAATGATCGAACCCAACTTGTTTTTCAAACACCATCTGGTTATGCAAAAGTCCCAGTTTATGAAATAACCTATTTTGAGTCTTTTGGCAACGAAGTTGATTTGCACACTTTATCATTAGGAAAGATTACGATTAAGGAACCGCTTTATCAGCTTGAAGAACTTTTAGCTCCCCATCACTTTGTAAGAATTAGTAAATCATACATCGTGAATTTAAAAAAAGTCGTTTTTATTAGGACGACATTAAATGCAAAACTGGATTTAGAATTAAACAATCGAACACATTTACAAGTCTCCAGATCTTATGTAAGACAGTTTAAACAAAAATTAGATATTAAGTAATTAAGGAGGATAAAACTTATGATGGAATGGTTAAGATATGGAATTTTTATTATTTTACTATTCATAGTGATTAGCGTTATTTTGAAAATGTTTACAACTTTCTTGTGGAACAAAAGATTAAAAACATTTCAGGATAATCATGAAGTTGACGTGACAACACCGCCTCGTTATAAAACAGTGTTATGGACTAGGGTTGTTTCACTGTTGTTAGTTTTTGTCTTAACATCAATCTTTTTATTTGGTCAGCCAACCAATTATGATAAGCCTTCAAATCTAGCGGCTAAAACGTTTGTCTCAGAAGATGAACTACTCGCCTTTGTGAGCGAAAGCCAGTATTATAATCAGTTCTATTTAAGATCAGACAGTGCATTAGCACCAACAGATACTTTCCTAGTAGGTGAAAACATTGAGTCAGATAATAGTGACCAGGGTTATTTAGACACTAATGTTCAAGTCGATGGTGTGATGGAAGCGGATATCATCAAAACAGATGGGACGTTTATATTTTATGCGCCTAATTCCTATGGTAACCAAACCATTAATGCTTTTGAAGTGACAGAAAATAAAGATTTGGTTTTAAGAGATCAAATAAAATTTGAAAATCATTTTGTTAACGACTTGTTTTTAACGAAAGAATATTTAGTTGCGATCTTGTATGAAAGCTATATGTACAGACCATTCTTTACAACAAGCAGAAAACAACTGGTTCATGTTTATGATAAAAATAGTTTAGAACTGGTTTATGAGTTTGAAAGTAATCTATCATTCATTGAGTACAGAATGATTGAAGACACGCTATACATAGTTGGTGATTACTATATTACCAAAGATAATCCAACACCGAAATTTGATATTATTAAGGGTGATGTGGAAACAAGTTATAACTTAGATGTGAAGAAAGTATTCTATTATAATGAAATGAGTTTTCCTTCAATGACAGTCTTTATTTCATTGGACTTAGAGACCTTCACACAAAAAACAATGGCCTTTATTGGTCAAGTTAATCAGGTTTATATGAATAAAGACACGATTATTGTTACGCAAATCATCGTCAAGCAATTCGGTTGGCAGTTGTTTGAAAAAATCTTTCAAGAAGGTATTACAACAAGAGTAATGAAGTTTACGATTGATGATGATAGTAAAAATATTGCATATCGTAGCTATTTTGATCTTAAAGGGTTAGTTCAAAATCAACTTTGGATCGATATTGAAGATCAATACTTGCGTATAGCATCAACAGAGCCGTATCTTGTCGATTTTAATTTAACAGACAGTGTGACAAACAATTTAAACAATCTCTACATCTTAAAAGATGATTTAAATTCTGATCTAATGGTCGTTGTTGGTCATTTAAATAATGGACTAGGTAAAAAGAATGAGACAATTAAGTCAGTAAGCTTCAATAAGGATGAAGTAAAAATTGTGACATTTTACCAAACAGATCCACTCTATACGATTGATTTAAGCACACCTAGCAATCCTAGAATTGTCAACATTATTGAAGAACCGGGTTTCAGTTCTTATCTCCATCTCTGGGATGATGATGGTCATATTATTGGTCTAGGATTTCAAACCGACAATAATGGCAGAGTAACAGGTTTAAAGATCAGTGCCTATCAAACCAATGATTCAGAAGAACCACTGTATACAGTCGAATTGGATCGAAAATACGGTTATAGTGAACAGTTTTACAATCATAGAGCATTATTAGTAAGCAACGCTAAAGCAAATACCCCCTATCAATTTATCGGCTTTTCAGTCAATGGTACAAATCAGTTTTTGATTTATATGATTGATTTTACGAAAGAGCAAATAATTTCTGAAGCGATTACAATTGACCATAATAAAACATATGGCAATGTTGATCGAGGAGTGTATATCGGTGGAATGATTTATACCTTTTCAAAAGATAAAGCAGTAACATATAGCTTTGAACAAAATGAAGTTACCCAGTCAATTGACCTTGATTGATATCATGAAATGACCCCTTATGAAAAAGCCGTGAATCCTCATGGCTTTTTCATTGTATTTTATTGATTTTATGGTATACTTATATCGTTTGATAGGAGTGATTTTTTATGTGGCAAACAATTCTAGATTTTTTTACAGCAGTACCTCTTTTGGAACTAATATTAATCTTTTTAGCCAAGTCGGTTGAAGTGACAATAGCTACTTTAAGAATCATCTTAATAGGTAAGGGATATCGTAGACAAGGGACAATATTATCCTTTTTTGAAATTCTATTGTGGGTTTTTGTAGCATCTTCGGTCATAAATGGATTAATGGAAGCGCCAATTCGTGGATTAATGTATAGTATTGGCTTTTCTGCAGGTGTTTATGTAGGTTCCCTCTTGGAAAATCGAATTGCTTTTGGTAAAATATTATTGCACGTAATTGTTAGTAAAGAAAAAACAGCCACAACCGAGAAGATTGTTAGAGAAGCAGGTTTTGGTGTAACAACAATTAGTGGTCATGGAAAAGATGATGCGCGTACGATTCTAATGATTTTTGCTAACCGTAAAGGTAAGGAAGATTTGATTAGATTAATCGAAGCTCATGATGAAACAGCAATGATTGTAGCTAATGATGTATCAGTCTTAAAAGGCGGATTTATCAGTCCATGGCGTAAAATAGTTAAGTAAGAGGATGGGACTATAGCTCAGTGGGAGAGCATCTGCTTGACGTGCAGGGGGTCATGGGTTCAAATCCCTTTAGTCCCACCATCGTTTTTGATCTTACCCCCAAAAGTTGAACTTTTAGTACTAAAACAGTATGATAAAGATAAGCTTGGGTTTTTATTTCATGAAAGCAAATAAATGACAAAAAAGGGAACTATTACGACAAAGGTCCAACAGCAAACTTCTTTGGAAGACTAAAGATTTAAAGGTATCACCATAAGCAGTTTGAAACTCTAGAACATTTAGAAGATGAAGTGCGTAAGCATATTGAATGTCGCAACAAAGAGCGAATAATAACGGGTTCATAAAGAGCATCTTTAAGTAAAACGATGTAAGATGAAAGCACCTATGAGAGTGCTAGTCTCTCTGTGATTGGCTTGGTGTAATGATATTAATATCAGCTAATCCAAATAAAGTTCCGTTATTTGTGAACTTTGTTTTTTATCGTTTTAGGATCCTTTTTCCTGTGTTTATAGATAGCCATAGTTTTGAAATTCACTTTAGTCAGAGCAGATTAGCACCTGTTCTTAAGCGGGAGTTTGTTGCTTAGCACGGGGATCTTTGATTAAGACGAAAAAGAACATTACTTAGCAGAAAATGGTATAATAAAGATAAAAGATGAATAATTAAATAAACGAAATGAGGATGAAGATGAATATTTATGATCAGGCCATTAAAAAACATCGTGAATGGAAAGGCAAACTGACGACGACTTTAAAAATGCCATTAGAGAATAAAAATGATTTAAGCTTAGCCTATACACCGGGGGTTGCTGCTCCATGTCTTGAAATTCAAAAAGATGAAACCAATGTTTATCAGTATACGAGCAAAGGAAATTTGGTTGCAGTCATTACCGATGGAAGTGCTGTTTTAGGTTTAGGAGATATTGGGCCTGCTGCTAGTTTACCTGTTATGGAAGGTAAAGCAGCTTTATTTAAACGCTTTGCTGATATCGATGCAGTCTCAATTGCCTTAGATACAAAAGACACTGAAAAAATAATTGAAACAATCGCGATGATAGCCCCTAGTTTTGGGGGAATAAATTTAGAAGATATATCTGCTCCAAGATGTGTGGAAATTGAAAGAGCATTGGTTGAGAGATTGGATATACCTGTTTTTCATGATGATCAGCACGGAACAGCAATTGTTGTTACTGCAGCAGTGATTAATGCCTTAAAATTAGTTGAAAAACCAAAAGAAAGTTTAAAGGTTATCGTTAGTGGAACCGGTGCAGCTGGGAGTGCAGTTATCAAAATGTTGTATCAATTTGGTATAAAAAATATTTTGGCATATAATAAAAAAGGCCTACTAATGCGAAATAAACTAAATGAGTATGACAAATTACAAAAAGAAATTGCTATGATAACTAATCCGAATAATGTAACTGCAACCTTTGAAGAAGCTTTTGATCAAGCGGATATGTTTATCGGTGTTTCTGTGAAGGATCTTGTCACAAAAGCGATGATTAAAAAGATGAATGATAAGCCGATTATCTTTGCTCTTGCAAATCCTGATCCAGAAATTACTTATCAAGATGCACTTGATGCTGGAGCATACATTGTCGGTACTGGCCGATCAGATCATCCCAATCAAATTAATAATGTCCTGGCTTTTCCTGGTTTGTTTAGAGGAGCACTAGATGTTCGTGCTACGAAAATAACCGAAGCTATGAAACTTGCTGCAGCATATGCAATTGCTGATTGTGTTAATGCTAAAGACTTATCGACAACCAAAATAATGCCTTCCGTGTTTGATCATACTATAAGTACTAATGTTGCCGAAGCAGTTAAGAAAGCAGTATAAAAAAAGGACCGCATAAGCAGTCCAAATCGTATTTATGATGACAGGGAATTTTTCTCTGTCTTTTTATTTTACAGGATTTTTCGCGATAATGACATTTTTCGGAATATGCATTGGCTCAATGATTACACCAGCGATATTATGGAGATGATCCCCAATTCTTTCTAAGTTTGATAAGATATCAACATAGTTAACATTGCTAGTAAATGAAATTGATCCATCTTTCAATCGCTCAATATATTTATAGCGATACAATTCTTCAAGGCTGTCAATTTCCTCTTCAATTTTTAGGACATCTTTAGCTAGAATTGCATTGTTGTTATAATAACTTTCAAAGGTTTTTTCCATCATTTCCGTTAATTTATTATAAAGATTAGTTAAGTCTTCAAACCCTTCTTCGGATAAAGCCTGATTTAGTTCATAGCGATTTTCAAATAGAAGAACAATATTGTTTAAATGATCACCAATTCGCTCTAAGTCTTTGATAATATCTAAGTTTCTTGATAAACGGTTTGAATCTTTTAACTCCAATCCTTTTCTGGCGATCTTAATTAAGTAGTCATGCAGTTTCTCATCAAAATTATCAATCATTAACTCAAGCGTTTCTGATTCTTCAACAGCTTTAACATTGTCTTTGAAACTATAGCTTTTAACCAAATCAAAATACTCTTTGACGATATCACTCATTTGAATAATACCTTTTCGAACCAAATCTAGTGCCAGGACAGGTGACTCATTGATAATGACTTCATCATAGATGTATTCCGCTCTTTCTTTCTCGCCTTTTTTATCAGGAACAATGATTTTTACTAATTTAATAAATTGATTGATAAAGAAGTATAAGACGAGTGTTGTTACAATGTTTTGAATCGTATGTGCTACGGCAAGCGTTAATGCTCTATTAGAGCCAAAGTATGAGTCCTGTAGCCATTGCATCAGAATGTAATATGGTGATAGCAATATCAAGAAGAACAAGCTTCCAATAATATTAAACAAAATATGAGCCATTGCCGTTCTTTTACTTTCTGTATTTCCACCAATTGAGGCCACAAATGAGCTTAAAGTAGTACCGATGTTAAGACCTAAAATGATTGGCAATGCTCCTTTTAGGGAGATTGTTTGTAGTGTTTGTCCATTAACGACTGTACCATGCATTTCGTATAATTTTACCAAAATTCCCATTGCTGCAGTCGAAGATTGAATAATTGCTGTAAAGACAGTACCAAACAGTGTACCAGCAAACCAATTACTACTAAAAGTAGTAAACATTTGTTCAGCAATTGGTAATTTAGCAATTTCCTTTAGAGCATCCATTAATTCTAGACCATAAAATAATAGTCCTAATCCCAGTATTATACCGCCAATATGCTTGACTTTTTTTTTCTTGAAAAAGGAAAGAATTACGCCAATAAAGACAAATGCTAATCCATATTCAACAATTGGTAAAGCCATAAAATAAACGGTAAATGTAGTTCCGATGTTTGCTCCCATAATAATACCAATACTTTGTGGGAGTGTCATTAACCCAGCTCTAACTAACCCAACCGTTAAAACGGTAACGCCAGTTGATGATTGAATAATAGCTGTAACTAGAGTACCAATTAAAATCCCCTTTAATGGTGTATTAGTTGTTTTTTCAATAATCGATTTAAATCGACTACCGGCCATGACCTTTAATGAAGAGCTCATTTTCTCGATTCCATAAATAAGTAATGCGATCCCAGCTAGCGCTTGGATGATTGAATGAACCATATAACTTAATCCTCCTAATATAGACCACAACAATTTTACAATAAAATCACATAAAACGCAATTATATTTCAAAGAATACCAAAATATAATTGTTTATTTTTTCTTATGGTATAATTTACTTTATAAAGAGGATGCTACATGAATCAAAAAAAGACGATTATCTTAATATTTTTATTTGCAATTTTATCAATGTTGTTAATCGTTCGTACAACATTTTTAATCCATGACAGTAGACTATACTATTGGGATTTTTTAGTGACCTTATTGATTGCGATTGGATCAATGGGATTAATTTTTGGTATAGTTAAGATTTATGAATCTGAGCTGTTTGAATGGATAAAAAACAACAAACATAAACTATTGCTGATCGGTTTAGTTTTTTCAGTGGAAATAGCATTTTTAGTTAAAAACAAGTTAGCGTTTACGTCAGTATACTTTTTTAGTATTTTGCTTATTGTAACTGTTCATGTAATAATTAGTTCACTATTACCGAGAAAATTAGGCGTTGTTTATGATTTAGTAGTTTTTACAACAATGATTTTATATACATTTGCACAAGACTTTTATTATCGAATCTTCAACGATCTTTTTAGTTTTAAAGAGTTTGTAACAATTCAAGAAGGATTGGAATCGGGTCAGGATACATATAAGTTTAACCCCTTCCATCTCTTGTTGATTATTGTTTTAACTATAGGTCTTGTCTATTACTTTAAATTATTACCAAAAGAAAAAGCTAAGTTAGGTTTTACTAAAAAAATGGGTTATTTCTCATTGATTCTCTTGGCAATAATTCAGTTTAATATGAACTACCCGATAAATACAATCAGAAGACATACTAGTGATCACTATCTTTATTATTCGGTTTACTCAAAGCGTAATTTTGTCTCAAAGTTTGGTTTATCTAACTTGATCATTCGTGATTTTGTCGATTCATTGATTCCGACCTACTCAACAAAAAGAGATATTGAATTATTGGATCAATATTTTGAGACAAAAAATAAAGTTCACAACATTAACGAGTATACAAATATTTTTGCCAATAAAAACCTAGTATTCGTCGTTGGCGAAAGCTTTGATGAATTAGCGCTTGATCCTGACATTACACCCAATCTATTGCGTTTAAAAAATGAAGGCATAGATTTTACTAATCATTTTGCACCGGTATACCCAAGAACAACTTGTGACTCTGAAATTATCTATAATACCGGACTTATTCCTTCGATTGAAGATGGACCAACGTGTTATATCTATAATCAAAACACGTATCGAAATTCATTGGCCCAACTATTCAAGAATCAAGGTTACTTAACACAGGCATTTCATAACAATCATAGTGATTTTTACAATCGTAGATTTTTATACAATCAGCTAGGTTATGATCATTTTTATGGACAAAATGAATTAGGGTTATCAAAAAATGAAATTCGTTATGACTCAATCTTTTATGAGAAGACAAAAAGTTATATTAAAAAAGAAGACGCTCCTTTTTATACCTTTATTCTGTCACTTTCGGGACATTCTCCCTACACGGACTTCAGTTTAGCCGGAACGGCACACATTGAATATATTAAAACAATTTATCCTGATGCACCATCAACAGTTCAATATTATTTAGCCACACAAAGAGAATTGGATATTATGATTGGCCTAATGATGGAGGACTTAGACAACAAGGGCTTGTTAGATGATACGGTCATCATTTTTACAGGTGATCATTTCCCATATACATTAGAGCAAAAAGATTATGAAGATTTTACGGGCATAACGGACGAGTATTTAAAGCAAAGAGGTGCGTTATATATTTGGTCTAAAGATCTTGTCCCGCAAAAGATTGACTTAGTTTCAAGTTCGTTTGATATCTTACCAATGATTATCAATATGTTTGGTTTAGATGGTAATTACAATGAATATATGGGTCAAGATGTATTTGGCAGAACTGAAAAACCACTAGTTTTCTTTAAAGATTATACTGTCTATGACGGAGTTGCTTTCATTCGACTGGATACGCAGCAATTTGGAGAAGATTACTTAACCGCTCTACTAGCAAATGAGTATTATCTAATATCAAATCGAATCCTTCGCAGCAACTACTACAGCAAAGAAGAAGATGAGTCTTGAAAATGCAAATAATTTGCAAAAAATACCATTATGTAAGATAATTAAGGTATAGATTTGAGGAGGTATTGCATGCTTAAAATCGGAATTGTAACAACAAGCATCCGTAAAGGACGCGCTGGACTGGGTGTTGCCCAATGGGTATTGGACAATGCTATTAAAAAAGGTGACAAAGATGTAAGATATGAGTTAATTGATTTAAAAGACTATCAACTTCCATTTATGGGTCAAACACCGACTGATGAGCAAACTGCAGCTATTAATAAATGGAGTGAAAAAATCAATGAAATGGACGGATATATCTTTGTCATGGCTGAGTACAATCATTCATTGACTGGTGTTTTCAAAAACGCAACAGATTTTTTGCAAAAAGAATTTCATCATAAAGCAGCAGCTTATGTTGGCTATGGTGGAGTAGGTGGGGCAAGAGCGATTGAAGCACATCGTCTGATTGCTGCAGAAATGCATTTAGCAACTTCAAGAAAGACAGTCAATTTCTTGCTGGCAGTTGATTTTGAAAACTATTCAGTATTTAAACCACTACCACACCAAGCAGGAGCTTTAAACGTCTTATTAGATGATCTTCTTCCTTGGGTAAAAGCCTTTAAGGGATTAAGACAATAGTTTAAGCAAAATAAAAACAGGTCTGACCTGTTTTTTTATTGGTTGAAATAATATTCGATGATGGCTTGTGTTCCTTGATCCTCTAAACCTTGATCAATCAATTTTTGATAGATTGAAATCGTTTTTTCTAAGATTGGATGATTGACATGCTGCTCTTCGGCAGCTAGTTTTAAATCTTTCATAAAATGCTTTATAAAAAAGCCGGGTTTATAATCCTTTATAAGCATTTTTCTTCCATTGACTTTAGCTTGCCAAGAAGAAGCGGAGCCACCATCGATTACATCAAGCATTGACGCTAAATTTAGGCCTTGCGCTTTAGCATAACTAATCGCTTCAGCAACACCTAAAATAGTTCCTGCAATCGCTATTTGATTAGCCAATTTTGCATGTTGACCTGAACCTGCTTTACCCATATAAGTAATCGTTTTCCCCAATACTTGGAAAATTGGTAAAACTTGTTGAAAGACTTCTTCATCACCACCGACCATAATGGATAGTGTTTGATTAATAGCACCCAAATCTCCACCAGTAACGGGGGCATCCAACATCGATAAATGATGTTTTTTAGCTTCTTCATAAAGATCTTTTGCCAAAGTTGGTGATGAGGTAGTTAAGTCAACTAAAATGGCATTTTTTTTAGCATATTTAAAAATCTCGGAATAGACTTCTTTAACATCACTGGGATAACCAACGATGCTCATAATAAGATCAGCATTTTTGATGCAGTCCTTTATGTTTTGATGAGCAACGGCTTTAGGTTCCAAAGCTTTCGCTTTTTCAAAAGTCCGGTTATAGACAGCAACGCTGTAATCTGCATTACATAAATGTAATGCCATTGGTTTACCCATTACACCTGTTCCGATCCAAGCAATTTTTTTCATTTTTAATTCATCCTCTTTTCTACGTCTTTATCTTTATTCTAGCACAATATTTTAACTGATTGTCAAACACAAAATGATTTCATGATAAGTGCTTTATTTTTTTTAATTAAAGTGTTATACTTTAAGTAAGAAAAACAAATAAAAATTTTGATCGAATAATAAACCTTTTTTCTTAATTGTTTTCGATCAATCAAAAAAAGAAAAGGAAGAGATAGAATGAACTTAAGACAGAAGGTTGATCAGTGGGTCAAAGAAATGGCAGTTCTTTGTGAACCTGATCACATTTATTGGTGTAATGGCAGTGAGGAAGAAAACACACGGTTACTTGATGAAATGGCAAGCCAAAACAAAGCCATTCGCTTAAATCCAGAAAAAAGACCTGGATCGTTTGCTTTTTTCAGTGATCCAAGTGATGTTGCTAGAGTTGAGGAAAGAACTTTTATTGCTTCAATTAAAGAAAGCGATGCTGGTCCAACTAATAACTGGACTGAACCAGCAATTTTAAAAGAAACAATGCGTAAGCTTTATAAAGGGTCAATGAAAGGTAGAACAATGTATGTTATTCCTTTCATGATGGGACCGCTTGATGCTCCGATTGCTAAATTGGGAGTACAATTAACCGATAGCCCATATGTTGTCGTTAATATGCGTATTATGACGAGAATTGGTGATCAAGTATTAGAAAAGCTCGATAAACATAATTATTTTGTTCCATGCTTGCATTCAGTAGGCTATCCTTTAAGCAAGGGACAAAAAGATTTGCCATGGCCATCTGCACCAATTGAGCAAAAGTTCATTAGCCATTTTCCAGAAGAAAAACTTATCTGGTCTTATGGATCAGGATACGGTGGAAATGCCTTATTAGGGAAAAAATGTTTAGCTTTAAGAATTGCTTCTGTTATTGCAAGAGAAGAAGGTTGGATGGCTGAGCATATGTTAATTCTAAAACTGACCAATCCAGAAGGAAAAGTAAAATATATTTTAGGTGCTTTCCCTAGTGCATGTGGCAAAACAAACCTCGCAATGCTAGTACCAACTATTCCTGGCTGGAAAGTTGAAACGCTAGGCGATGATATTGCCTGGTTATGGTTTAAAGAAGATGGACGTTTATATGCAATCAACCCAGAAGCCGGATTCTTTGGTGTTGCCAAAGGAACATCATACAAAACCAATCCAAGCGCAATGACAGCGGTTGAATCAAATACGATTTTTACAAATGTTGCCTTAACTGAGGATTTGGATGTCTGGTGGGAAGGTTTTGATGGAGAGGTTCCAGAGAAATTAACTGACTGGAAACAACAACCATGGACGAAAGGTCAAAGCACGCCAGCTGCACACCCCAATTCACGTTTTACAGTACCGATTAGTCAATGTCCAGTTAAAGCTGATGAATGGGAAGATCCAAATGGAGTTCCTGTTTCAGCAATTTTAATTGGTGGTAGAAGACCAAATACAATTCCTTTGGTTCACCAAAGTTTAAATTGGAACCATGGTGTTTTTCTAGGCTCAATTATGGGTTCAGAAATTACTGCTGCGGCAATTTCGAATAAGATTGGTCAAGTTAGAAGAGATCCATTTGCAATGCTACCATTTATGGGCTATCATGTCGGTGATTATTTGAATAATTGGATTAATATTGGTAAACGCTCAACCGAAGATAAACTACCAAAAATCTTTTATGTAAACTGGTTTAAAAAAGATGAAGAAAATGATTTTATCTGGCCAGGATTTGGTGATAACTCACGTGTTTTAAAATGGATATTTGAGCGAACAGATCAAGTTGATAATGCAGATCTAACAAAAATTGGCTATATTCCAAAAGCAAACACACTTGATCTTTCGGATTTAAAATTAAAACCAAACGCAATGGAGCAACTATTTAAAATTGATCAAAGCGAATGGGAAGAAGAAATTAAGCAAATCGAAGAATTTTATGCAACAATTGGCGAGAAACTTCCAACTGAAATAAATGAAGAACTCCAAAATCTAAAGAAGAGATTTAATCTCTAGGAGGAGCAAATTATGGCAAAAATGACTGCAGTCATCAAAGAAACGAGTGCACCTGGTGTAAAAATTGTTAAAAAAGATATTCCTGATCAACTGAAACCAAACGAAGTTTTAATCAAAATATTAGTAGCATCCGTTTGTGGAACTGATGTTCATATTTACAATTGGGATAAGTGGAGTCAAGGTCGAATTAAACCACCGCTAACAGTTGGACATGAATTTGTCGGCGAAGTTATTAAACTTGGTACACAAGTAACAAGCGTTAAATTAGGTGATACTGTTTCATCTGAAACACATATTGTTTGTAATGAGTGTGAGTTTTGCCGACAAGGAAAGGCACATATTTGTCGAAACACGAAAATTATTGGCGTCGATACAGATGGTTGTTTTGCAGAATATATTAAAATGCCAAGTGAGAATTTAATTGTTAATAATACCGGAGTTGATCCAAAGTATTTATCAATTCAAGAACCATTTGGTAATGCAGTACACACGATGCTTCATTTTGATATTATCGGTAAAACGGTTGCTGTTGTTGGCTGTGGACCAATTGGTTTGATGGGTGTTAATATTGCAAAGGTTGTTGGAGCAGCAAAAATTATCGCTATCGAGGTTAACGAATACAGAATTAAATTAGCGAAAGAACTCGGTGCTCATGTTGTAATTAACCCCTTAAGGGAAAATGTAATTGAACGTGTCCTAGAGGAAACAAATGGGTTAGGTGTCGATGTAGTAACTGAATTTTCAGGTAATAAACAGGCAATTGAGGCATCGTTTAAATATGTTAAGGCCGGTGGAGCGATGTCATTATTAGGAATAGTTCCTTCCAACATTGAAATTGATTTATCAAATGATGTTGTTATGCGGGGAGTTAGTATTTATGGCGTAGCTGGTCGAATCATGTATCAAACATGGCATCAAGTAAGCGGCTTAATTCAAAGTGGGCAATTAGATTTAGAAAAAATAGTAACGCATGTTTTTCCATTAACTGAAATTGATCAAGCGATGAAAGTTATGAACTCAGGTAATAGTGGAAAAATTGTTTTGATTCCATAGGAGGCATTATGTCATATTTAAAAAACAAAATTCAAGCATTAAAAGATCAAGGTGTCTATCGTAAATTACCAATTAGTGATGGAGCATGTGAAGCAGAAATCAACTTAAACGGCAAAAAAGTAATTAATCTTTCTTCAAATAATTACCTTGGACTAGCAAATCATCCAAGACTAAAGGAAGCTGCAAAAAAAGCAGTTGATAAATATGGTGTTGGGGCAGGTTCGGTACGAACGATTGTTGGCAACATGGATATTCATGAAGCATTAGATGATGTCATTGCTAAGTTTAAGAAAGAAGAAGCTGCACTTGTTTTTCAATCTGGTTTTGCAACCAACGCAGGTGTAATTCAGGCGATAACTGAAAAAGGCGATTTAATTATAAGTGATGAATTGAATCACGCCTCTATTATTGACGGCGTTCGTCTTTCTCGTGCTGATAGAGCGATTTATAAGCATAATGACATGGAAGATTTAGAACGAGTTCTAAAAGAAAGAAGAGACCAATATAATCAGGTTTTAATCATTACTGATGGTGTATTTTCAATGGATGGTGATATTGCAAATTTACCTGAAATCGTAAGATTGGCTAAAAAATATAGTGCTTTAACTTATGTTGACGATGCCCATGGATCAGGTGTTTTAGGTTCTTCTGGAAGAGGAACGGTTGATCATTTTGATTTACATGGTCAAGTTGATTTTATCATTGGAACATTATCAAAAGCAATCGGTGTTGTCGGCGGATATGTTGCTGGATCAAGTGAAATGCGCGACTATTTATTACATCAAGGTCGTCCCTTGTTATTTTCAACCTCATTGATGCCAAGTGCTGCAGCAGCGATTATTGAAGCATTTAGAATCTTAGAAGAATCAGAAGAGTATTCAAATGAGTTATGGGATAAGGCAAAATATTTCAAAGCTAAATTAAAAGCTTTAGGTTTTGATTTAGGTCATAGTCAAACCCCAATTACGCCAATAATGGTTGGTGATGAAGAAAAGACAATGCAGTTTTCCAAAAAACTATTAGAAAATGGCGTCTTTGTTTCGGGGATCATTTTTCCGACTGTTGCTAAAGGGATGGGAAGAATCCGTTGTATGGTCTCGAGACTACATACATATGAGCAATTAGATCAGGCGGTAGATATTCTCTATACAACAGCAAAAGAAATGAAGATTATTTAGTAGATAGAAGCGGCTATTGCTGCTTTTTTATTGGTATGAAGATAAAACTTGTCGATTTGCAATATAGTTTAGAATGTGCTAAAATTGTATGAAGCAAGTGAGGTGTTCAAGGTGCTAGACAGATATACATTAATTGTTATTATTGCACTTATAGACGTCATGGCAGTCATTGTACTTTTCATTCTATGGCATGATTATAAAAGTAAGTTTAAAGGAATTTTTCATTGGACATCAGGTACGGCCTTATCTATGTCCGGTGTTTTTATCAGTTTACTTAATTTTAATGAAAACAAAGTAGTATCAATGACCTCAGCACTGATCATTATTGCTGGTGCAGTAGTAATACTCGAAGGCATGAAACGTTTCTTTAAGGTTTACTTTGTTGATTTATCAACATATATCATTGTTTCTTTGCTTTTTATGGTATATTTGATTTTTGCGGTATATTATTCCAACATGCTTGAATATCAAATTATTTTTCTAACCGCAATCGGTGCATTTATCTTCGCTAAAAGTTATCTTTTTATTCGCCAACTACCACTTGAGCAACAAAAACAGATGATAGTTTTAAGAATTTTGGTTTTGATCTTCATCTTAACCAGTGTTTTCTACATTGTTTATTTGATGTTGCCAATGAACTATGTTTTTAATGATATTGGCATTTTCGGTGTTTTATATACGGGATATGCATTATTATTGACCTTCCAATTAGTTATTATGGTTAATCGCAGACTTCAAAGCGAAAGTTTTGATGAACATAAAAAGTTTGGAGTAATCTTTTATGAGTCACCTCATGCAATGTTAATGATCCATCAAACAACCGGTGCTGTAAGCGAAACAAACCAAGCCTTTACACAATTATTTGGGTACTCTGAAAATGAGATAATCGGCAAGGATGCGAACAGTTTAGTATTGTTTAATGAGATAAAAAAACACATTAAAAACGATGATTGTTTAATTCATATTATGAATGAGCAAAACGAAGAGTTTTATTTAAAGAAAAAAGATCAACAAAAATTACCGGTATTGATTTCTAAAAGAACGATTCAATTTGATCAAGAAAACTACTATTTGATTAGTTTTAAAGATATTACGAAGATTAATCACTCGAAACAAGATTTAGAGTATCAAGCAAACCACGATTTTCTTACTTGCCTACCTAACCGTAGATGGTTACAGAATAAGTTCAATGAAGCAATAACACGCGCTAATAAAGAGAATCATTTAGTTGGCATTGTTCTTTGTGATATTGATCGATTCAAGGATATCAATGATCAGTTTGGACACATCGTTGGTGATCAGATATTGATTAAAATCGGTCAGCGGATGCAAAATATTATGGGTGAGAAGGGTAGTGTTATTCGTTTTGGTGGCGATGAATTCATTATTTTGATTTCAAAGCTAACGGCAATTAAGCAAATAAATGATTGTATAAACCAATTAAAAACTATTTTCAAAAATACAATTGTTGTTGATGATAAAAAAGTGTTTGTTTCGGTGAGTTTTGGTCATGCAATCTATCCTGATGATGGGTTAGAACTAAATGATTTATTACGATATTCGGATTCAATGATGTACAAGGATAAAAGTTTTGAGCTCAATTTAAAAAAATGAACATCGCTTCATTTTTTTTATTTAATTAAGTTAATTTTGCGTGCTTTGCAAAAACATAGTATAATTAAGATAAAGATTTTCATTAAAGGAGCTTGACATGGATAAAAAAATACAGCCAATTATTGTCGATCAAACTGAGTTTCTTGAATCAATTTTTAATAAATTTGTAGATCCTTTATTTATTGTTGATCCAAAAACTTATCAAATCCTATCATCAAACGCTGCGGCAACAACGATTTATGGTTTTGATCATACAAGCTTTTTAAAAATGTCTTTTTTGGATTTATGTATTGACAAAAGCAAATTTAATGATGTAAATTTAGAAAACAGACATTTTAAACTAAAATGTTTTACAAAAAGTAAAATGATTTTGGATGTTCATGTTTCACAAGCTGTCTTGGTTTTAGATGGAAGATCTGTTTTGTTATTGTTTTGTGTTATTGAAGATGAACATACAATCCAGCAGTTTTTATCGCGTGGTGTTTTTTATCAGTTACCGGAGGCTTCGGTTTTTATTGATACAAATTATCAAATTATCGCTATCAATAATGAATTTAAAAAAATGTTTTTGTTTAATGAAGAAGAAACGGCCAATCAAAATTTACTGGACTTAATTTTACCTTTGAAAAGAAAAAAGGGTTCAAGAAGTTTTACCAGTATTTTTAATGGCAGCACGGTAAGCGAGTATGAAGCGATAAAATATGATAAAAACGGAAAACCATTGAATGTAAAAGTTTATATGATTCCAAAATATTTAAACGAAGAAATAATCGGAGCACAAGTAATTTATAAAAATCTTCAGGCCGCAAAAACAATTGAACTAAATTTAAAATTTTTTCAAACAATCGTTGAAAAACATTTAGATGGTGTTATTATTCAGCAAGAAGATGGTACAATTATGTGGATTAACAAGGCCGTTGAAAAGATGTTTGGCTATACTGAAAAAGAATTAGTTGGCCATAATATAGCAAAATTGCGCTCTAATTATCATGAAGAAGAGTTTTATGAGTTGTTTGTTGCTCAAAGGAAGGCTAAAGGCTATTGGCGTGGTGAGATTTTTAATAAACACAAAAATGGTTCGATTAATCCCTATTGGCTGAAATCTTTTTCCATCAGTGATGAAGCAAGCAATTCAAAAAGTTTTATTTCAATTTATAAAGATCTTTATGGCAAAGAGTTGTTTAACCAAAAGCTTTTATTGTCACTTCAGAAAGATCCTTTAACGCTTTTATATAACCGAACTTATTTTGTTGAAAAGATTGAACAGATACTACAAGAACATCATAATGATAACCATATTTTAGCTTTTATCGACTTAGATAATTTTAAGATATATAATGATGAAAACGGTCATCTATTGGGAGATAGACTTCTAGCTGAGTTCGCCAAGCGAGTAGCTAAACATTTTAATAATGTCTTGACCGCTCGTTTTGGTGGTGATGAGTTTGTTGTTTTTTATCGCCAAGAGGCTGACACTAAAAAAATTGAACAGGAGATTAATCTGTTTAATACCAATTTAAGTGTTGATCCAATTATAGTTGACGGGAAACGATACTATATTCAAACATCATTTGGAATAGCATTGTATCCAAATGAGGGTAAAAATGTTTATGATCTATTAGATGTTTCTGATAAAAAGATGTATTTTGCAAAAAAACAGTAAAGAGAGTTTGTGTTTATGAGAGGATTTTTATGGCGCTTAACAATTACATTTATTCTTGCGTACATGCTTTTAGTCGGAGCACTCCTTTTTGCATATACGACAATAAGTGAACGCTTTATTGCCAATAAAGCCCAAGAAAGCCTTGAATTAATTCATCTAAGCACAGCAGAACGATTAAATATTTCACTCGAAGAAGCATATGACAAATTTCGAGAATATATTTTAACCTTTGATGAACAAGGTCTTGATCCGATTAGCGAATTGAAAGCAATTAAGCATAAGATTAAAATCGGTGAACAAAATTACGTTGATTTTGGCTTGTATGATGAAGAAAACGAAGTGTTTGATTTTGATGAAAGTAAGATATATGACTTTTATGATTCGAGTGAAATTGTTCATTATAATCAGAACATCAATGTTTATCTTTTTGATAATGAACTAAATAAATTTAGGTTCGCTCAAGATAATGATAATTATCAAGAAAACCTATACGTCTTTTTTAAATATAATGAAGTTGTTGGTTATTTTGATGCAAACACTTATTTTTCTGAAACTTTGAAAGAAATGCAAGCGTTAAATAGTAAACATTTTTTAATAACGCAAGATAAACATATTTTCTATCAACCAGCTTTAGAAATAAATGCAACATCGAGTCGTTTTTTGGAATATTTAAGAGTTAATAATAGTAATCGAGTTGTTAACCGTGTCAATGAGTTAATTGACGATAATCAAATCGCCGTTGTTGATCTAAGTTTATTTGGTGTAAGTACATGGATGGCAATTAGTCCATTGAATGAAGGCTTTTCAACTAGGGGTTTGGTTGTTGTTAGTTTCTTCCCACAAAATGATGCATTAGTTTATTTTTCTGAACTTAATCTAATGCTATTAGCGGTCTTTGTTGTTATTTTTGTCTTGTTTGCATTTGGTTTATTATTATTATTTAGAATTATTCAACAAAAAAACAATGATATTGAAAATGCAAGATTAACGCATTATTATGCTAAACCATATATTATTAGAATTAACTCAAGAGGAATAATCAAGTCATATAATAAGAGCTTTAAAAACTTTTTAGGTGATTATGATGTTTATGAAAAAGTATCTGATTTTACGATTAGATATACTAGTGATGAAAACGTCTTAGAAGATATTATTCGCAAACAAAAGGGATTTACTGCAACTTTCGTTTTAGGTGTACGTTCGGTCTATGTTCGATTTATTCCAGTTCGTTCTGGAGGCGGGTATTTGTTGCTGGGTGATGACGTTACCGAAATTGAAGGAAATTACGATTTTTATCACAAAATTGCAATGACAAGCGAGTCAACAGAATTACCTAATGATAATCAACTACAAAAAGACTTGGATGATTTATTTTCAAAAAAAAAGATATCTAAAAGCAATAATAGTTTAATCGCCTTTAATATTACTACATATAGCAAATTGAAAATGTTATTAGGTGAGCAAAATGTTGATCGGATGATTTTCTTCATTAAGGAATTGGTTTTAGAATCATTGATTGGTTATCCGGCAACTTTATATCACACAGATGTTGACCGATTTGTTGTTTTACTTAAAGATATTGAAAGCTATCAATGGGCAATGCGCTGGGTTCAAAAACTAGTTGAGTTGTTTGCTGATCCAATCGCAATTGAAAAAAACTTGATGGATATTGAAATAAGAATTGGTGTTTTCCATATGGATTCAACAAAATATGTATCATTAACTGCAAAAGAATCATATGAGAATTTAGCACTATCTTTAAACCACGCAATGGAATCATCGCAACACAAATATTTTGTTTATGATGTTGGGTTAAGTCAAATCGCTTCAAGAAAGCAAATGATGCAGGTTGATTTAGCAAACGCAATTAAAAATCAGGAGTTTTACATGGTTTATCAACCACAATATAATAACGATGAAGAAAGAATTATTGGCTTTGAAGCCTTAATTCGTTGGAACAATCCAAAATATCATGATGAATCACCACTTGTTTTTATTGAATTGGCAGAAAAGAATAACATGATCATTGATATTGGTAGAATTGTATTGCATGAAACATTTATGATGGCCAAAGAATTTGAAGCATATAATGTTAAAATTTCAATCAATATTTCACCTGTCCAAATTCTTCATGCCGGATTTGTTAATGAAATTATCGAAATTTTCGAGCAATATGACTTAAAGAAAAAAAGTATTTGCTTAGAGGTAACCGAAACATTTTTAATTAGTTCAATGGATTTAGTCATTGAAAAACTTAGATTACTGAAAAAGTATGGTTTTGAAATCCATCTGGATGACTTTGGTACTGGCTATAGTTCATTACAGTATTTAAATGAATTGCCGATTAACACAATAAAAATTGACCGTGAATTCATCAAGAACATTGATACAGACGCAAACTCAAGAGCGATTGTCAGCATGATTACATCTTTAGCGAAAGGTATTGGTTTAAGCGTAATTGCTGAAGGTGTCGAAGATGAGAAGCAAAACCAATGGATCTATCGTCAAGGCTGTTCAATAATTCAAGGATATTTATTATCACGACCTGTTGTTAAAGAAAAAGCATTAGAAATCATTGAGGAATATAATATTAAAAAGACTAAGAAGATTCATGTTCAAAAAACGACAAAGGCAAGGAGATAGCTAAATGATTTATGCAGGAATAGAAATCGTTGGTACGATACTGTTTGTTATTGGAATGCTGATTGCAAGTTATTTTTTAGCAAGGAGTGTTTTTAAAGAAAGAAAAAAAATTCGCGAAGAAAAAGAAATGCAAATGGAGGGTGTTATTTCCAGGGCAGCTATTTCTAGTATTATCGCCTCAAACATTGCTAGAGTTGGAAAAGACGTTCCTTTTTCGGTCTTTTATGTTGATATGGACCGGTTTGGTGAATTCGTCAATGCTTTTGGTGCGAAAGAAGCGGATCGTATTTTAGAAAGAGTTGTCAAAAATATGGAAACCGTATTGCCAAAAGGAATTAAAATTGCACGATATCAGTCAGATGAATTCATGATCTTTATACCAGGAACTTATGATCGATCTGAAAGTCTGGGTTATGCCAATAGACTAAAAGAAGCAATTTCAAAACCAATTAAACTATTTGGTGATACACAAATAACAACGACAGCATCAATTGCGGTTGTCTTTTATCCGATGCATGGAGAAACTTTAAAGGAATTGCTAAAATCAATGCAAATCGCTTTATACTTAATTAAAAAGAACGGTGGTAACGCAGTTCGAATTTACTCAAATGATATGGGTGAACATGGCGAACATATTGAATACTATTATCAAATAAAACATGCAATCCAGCATAAGGAGTTTCAATTGTATTATCAGCCAATCATTGATGTTAAGAATAAAGATATTTATGGCGTTGAAACATTAATTCGTTGGAATCATCCTGAACACGGACTTTTAGCACCTAATCAGTTTTTAGGTGTAATGGAGCAGTCAGGTGATATTCATTGGATTGGTTTATGGGGATTAGAAACGTTAATTAAAACCCATCAAGAATTGGATCAAACCTTTCCATCAAAAAGAATTTATTTAACTTTAAACTTAAGTCCTAAACAATTAATCAATGATTTATTGCCGTCAGACTTTCAAAAAATCTTAAAAAAATATCGAATGAATCCGGAATTTATTGTTTTGGAAATTATTGAGTTTGCCCTATTTGAAAAAGAAACAACAATTTTCAAGAACTTAAAAAAACTAAAGGATATGGGTTTTAAGATTGCAATCGATGGCTTTGGTTTAGATTATCAAACATTATCAAAAGTTGATAAACTAGATATTGATATCATTAAATTGGATAATGAATTTTTACAAGCGGAAGAATACATGAAAGGTAAATTTGCATCATTGTTAGTCGAATATGCGGAGAAAAATCAATATGATATTATTTGTGAATCAATTGAAGATAGTGAAATGCTTAATCAAGCAATAAGCTATGATGTTAAGTATTTGCAAGGCTTTTATTTAGCAAAACCAATGTCTTCGGAAGCCCTAAAGGGTTATATTGGAACAAAGCATTGGAACGAATTGATTTAACTTTTTAAACAAAATTTATCTTTGTTGTTGACATTTTGAAAAACATTTACTATAATGTTGATATATCGTCGATTGATGTCGATATTGAATGTTCAAAGGCAAACCTAGAGAAATCTAGCGACGCAAAGCTAAAGGGCCTGAAATGGTAGCCAGTTGTCATTTTAATGACGCTGGCTTTTTTTGTCTAAAAAATCTATAGGTAAAGGATGTGATGCAGCTTGAAACTTTCAAAAGTATTAGGAGTTAAGAAAGCAAACTTAAGAGCAAGGGTCATCACGCTTGGATTAATCATTACAGGGATACTTTCAATTGTTTTTGGAGTCGTAACATTCTATGGACAAAATGCTGGTAACTTCGTAATGGCCTTGGACAATGAAGCAGTTAGACGACGAATTGTCTTATCATTGGATGGAACACTTGATAAAACATCAACTAGGCTAATGACTGAACCATTAAGTGGAGCATTACCAATTACGTATAATTGGATTAAGTTTGATGAAATAGGCGAAGCACAAGGTGACTATATTGATCCAGATTTTGAGTACTTAGCATTTACATTTTATATTATCAATAATGGGACTGAGACAGTTGATATCAATTATCACATCCGAATTACAGATGTCTATAACAATGCTGATGAAGTAATCCGAATCGCGATTGTTGAAGATGGAGCAATAAGTGTTTTTCAAAAAGAAGATAAGGTTTATCCACTTAATTTTGAAGGCTATCCAGATGATATGCCAGAGACAACTGATTTTTTGACAGAAGAAACAGTTATGCGCGGTCGATTTACAAACTTTAAACCAGCGGATGTAAAAAAGTTTTCAATTGTAATGTGGCTTGAAGGTTATGATCCAGATTCGAGTGATCAAATTATCGGCGGAAGATTTAAATCGTTCATGAACTTTGTTGTTGATCGATTCGGAGCTGAGTAACCATGAAAAAGGTTTATATATCAATTCTCTCAATTTTCTTACTTGGCATTGCATTTGGTACAGTAACTTATGCATGGTTAGAAATTTCGAATGTTAATACAATCGAAGAAATGGGAGTTACTGCTTCACTTGGAGATGATTTACAAGTTTCATTAGATGGAGAAACCTATTTTAATGAAATTACTAGTGAGATGTTAAGAGAACTGTTCGGTCGGATTCAGTTAACGGATGTTACTAGTCAAGACGGCATCCACTTTGAGACAGGTGGATTAAGAAGAGACGACAAAATAGTAGTTAATAGAGATTACTTAAGTTTTCCGATTTGGTTTAGAACAGATTTAGCCCAAAGAAGCATTTATTTAGTAAACAATACAAATCATCTGTCAACTTATGAAGACCCGGTTGCTGGAACATATGTAGTTTCCAGAGGAATTGCTTGGGAAGCACCGATTGACTTCACATATGCACCTAATGATGAA
>Ga0265293_10004480_pt1 | contig 24548 bp, 25 predicted proteins | sample Munlanlewell138R_FD_192505 | JGI IMG/M metagenome (GOLD analysis project Ga0265293, IMG submission 192505) | Leachate microbial communities from a municipal landfill in Southern Ontario, Canada - Leachate well 138R | ecosystem: Engineered > Solid waste > Landfill > Unclassified | place: Canada...
CGCGCACCCAGGCGGTGCTGCTGGCCGGCCGTCTGACGCTGGAAGGACGCGGTACCGCGCCGCCGCCGGACGAGGACGAGGAATCAGTGGCCTGAAGGCGGGTGCAGATCGTTCTGTCTTGCATGTGGCCCGGACTGCACGGCGGGGCGATTACGCGGCACCGGACGGCCCGGTCTGCATCACGTCTTTCGTCTGCCGCGCCAGCGCCGCGATCAAGGCCCGCAGCATCGCCGGGCGCACCGGCTTGAACAGCACCGGATAACCGGCGGCACGCGCGCGGATCGCCAGTTCCTCGCTGCTGTCGGCGGTGACCAGCGCACCGGGCACGGGATCGGTGCCGGTTTCGCGCCGCAGGATGTCCAGCGCGGCCAGTCCGTCCAGTTCTTCGGCCAGGTGGAAGTCGGCAAGGATCAGATCCGGGCGCCGGCTGCGCACAGCAGCCAGCCCGGCTTCCAGCCCGGCTGCCGTGGCCACGTCCACGCCCCAGCGCTGCAGCAGCGCGACCATGCCTTCCAGGATCGCCGGATCGTTGTCCACGCACAGCACCCGCAGCCCGGCGACATCGCGCGCCGGCGCTGGGCTCGCCGGTGTTTCGGGCTGCGCCGGTGCTGCCACGATCGGCACATCGAGCTGGAACACGCTGCCCGCACCCAGGCGCGAGGCCACGCTGATCGGGTGGTCGAGCATCAGCGCGATGCGTTCGCAGATCGACAGCCCCAGACCCAGACCTTTCTCGCCCCACGGCGAAGAATGTTCCAGACGCTGGAACTCCTCGAAGATCGAATCCACCTGTTCCGGCGCGATGCCCGGGCCAGTGTCCCAGACCTGCCAGCGCGCTACCGCGCCGCGCCGCCGCAATGCCAGCAGCACTCCGCCGTGGCGGGTGTAGCGCAATGCATTGGCGAGGAAATTCTGCAGGATGCGTCGCAGCAGGCGGCGGTCGCTGTGCAGCCAGACATCGGCCACGCGCACACGCAGTTCCAGTCCGCGTGCCGCCGCCAGTGGCGCGAACTGTTCGTACAGCGTCTGCGCCAGTGCCGCGGCCGATGTTGGGGCCAGTTCGGCCCGCATCGCGCCGGTGTCCAGGCGGGAGATGTCGAGCAGGCCTTCAAGCAGTTCCTCGGCGTTCTTCAGCGCGCTGTCGATGCGTTCGACCAGTTGCCGGCTGTCCGGGTCTTCGCCCGGATTGGCGCCCAGCGCGGAACTGAACAGGCGCGCGGCGTTCAGCGGTTGCAGCAGGTCATGACTGGCGCCGGCCAGGAAGCGGGTCTTGCTGAGATTGGCGGCCTCGGCCTCCAGCTTGGCGGCGCGTTGCGCTTCCAGTGCGGCGGTCAGTTCGCGGGTGCGCTGGCGCACGCGCAGTTCGAGGGTTTCGTTGGCGTCCAGCAGGGCCTGCTCGACGCGCTTGTAATCGGTCACGTCGGCATAGGTGGTGACGTAGCCGCCGCCGGGCATCGGCCGGCCGCGCATTTCAAAGACGCTGCCGTCATCGCGCAGGCGCTCGAACACATAGGGCGAACCCTGGCGCATGAAGGTCACGCGCTTTTCGACATGCTCCTCGACCTCGCCCGGGCCGCACTCGCCGCGCTCGGCATTCCAGCGGATCAGATCCGCGACCGGACGCCCGACGTAGACCATGCCGTCGGGATATTCCAGCATTTCCAGATAGCGCCGGTTCCACGCCACCAGACGCATGTCGGCGTCGACCACGCTGATGCCCTGCGAGATGTTTTCCAGCGCCGCCCACATCAGCTCGCGGTTGAAACGCAGCTCCTGCGAGGCCTCGTCCAGCAGCGACACCACTTCGCCCAGGTCCATGCCGGTGCCGCGCAGTGCGGTGGTCAGCATGCGCCGCGCCGAGGCGGCGCCGATCGAGGCCGACAACAGCCGCTCGGTGTGCTGCAGCAGGCCACGGTCGGCCAGATCGCCCGCTGCCAGCGGACGGCCGTTGGCATCGCGGTAATCGGAAAACGCGCGCTCCACCGTGCGCCGCCCGACGATGCGTTCGGCGATCGTGCGCAAATCGGCGACCGAGATGCGTCCGCGCCATTCGCCGCCGGCGCTGATCGGCCGTTCCATCCACGGATCCAGAAAGGGCAGGGCGCGCAGGCGCTCGTCCACACCGGGCCGGTAACGCAGGCTCAGGAACACGAAGAAGCCGATGTTGAACAGCAGCGACCAGAACACGCCATGCGTCAGTTCATCCCAGCCGGCCAGCCCGAACAGCGCCTGTGGGTGCAGCCAGGCCTGATCGAATAGGCCGTGCCGCACCCAGTCGCCATCCAGCCAGCCGGCCGCCGCCAGTGTCGGCAGCAGCAGGGTGTAGCCCCAGATCGTAAACCCGGCGACCAGCCCGCCAACCGCGCCGCGATGGCTGGCACCGCGCCAGTACAGGCCACCGATGATCGCCGGCGCGAACTGCGCCACCGCCGCGAACGACAGCAACCCGATTGAGGCCAGATTCTGCTGGCCTTCGGTGGCGCGGTAATAGACGTAGGCCGCCATCGCCAGCGCAATGATCGTGGCGCGGCGGATGCCCAACACCACCGGCGTCAGATTGCGCGATACCGCCGGATCGATCAGCCGCCAGCGCAACAGCGCGGGCATCACCAGATCGTTGGACACCATCGTTGCCAGCGCCACGGTGGCCACGATCACCATGCCGGTGGCGGCGGAAAAACCGCCGATGAAGGCGACCAGCGCCAGCGTGTCCTGACCGTGCGCCAGCGGCAGCATCAGCACATAGGTGTCCGGATCCACCTGGCTGCCGCCGAAGGTGGCGCTGCCGGCCAGCGCGATCGGGATCACCAGCACGCTGATGATCGCCAGATACAGCGGGAACAGCCAGCGTGCCCGGCCCACGTCATCGGGGTTTTCGCACTCCACCACGCCCACTTGGAACTGGCGCGGCAGGCAGAACACCGCCAGGAACGAGAGCAGCAGCTGCGCCAGAAAGCCGGCCGGCAGCCGGGTATCGGAAAATGCCGAGGTTTCGATCCGGCTGAAGAAGCCATCCGTCACCTGGCTCCAGGCGAACAGGCCCACGGCGATGAAGGCCAGCAGCTTGACCAGCGATTCCAGCGCCACCGCCAGCATCAGGCCGTGATGGTGCTCGGTGGCATCGACCTGGCGGGTGCCGAACAGGATCGAGAACACCGCCAGCAGCACCGCCAGATAGAACGCCGGCTCGCGCAATGGCGCCGACGGCCCACCGTGGCCGATGCCGCTGAGCACCTCGATGCTCATCGCCCCGGCCTTGAATTGCAGCGCGATGTACGGCACCGCCGCGATCAGCGCGATCACCGTCACCAGTGCTGCCAGACGCTGCGATTTGCCGTAGCGCGAACCGATGAAATCGGCGATCGAGGTGATGTTCTGCTCGTGCGCCACCTGCACCAGACGCTTGAGCACACCGATGCCGAACACGAACAGCAGGATCGGGCCGAGATAGATCGGCAGGAAGCTCCAGCCCGAGGCCACCGCAATGCCGACCGCGCCGTAGAACGTCCACGAGGAACAGTAGACCGCCAGCGCCAGGCTGTAGACGATCGGGCGCAGCACGGTGCGTTCCGGATACAGCGGCCGGCGGTCACCGTAATAGGCCACCGCGAACAGCAGCGCCACATACAGCAGCGACACGCCCAGCAGGACCCATCCTGCAACCATCCACCTGCCTCCCTGGTCAGCCCGCGATGCGGATCACGCGCAACGCACTATTCGTCGTCGGCCTCGATGCTTTTCTCGTACAACCCCTTCCACATGAAGACGTCGTTCTTTCCGCGGTTGTCCAGCAACGCCCGCACTTCGGCCTTGAGTTCCTCGTCCGGATCGAAATCGGCATAGACCCAGCCTTCGTCCAGTGCCTGCCGGACGTAGGGAACCAGCCTTTCGGCCAGCGCCAGATTGCCGGTGCAGAGCAGGTAGTTGCGCATGTGCATGACCACGTCCAGATAGATGCACAGCTCCTCGGTGCGCACCGGCGCGCGCGGCTTGGGCGCGGGGCGCTTGAACTGGATCACGTTGTCCACGGCAACTCTTCCCCTTTCATCTGTGTGGCGATGACACGGCATCCGCAGTGGGCCGGGCCCGACGCGCGGCCCGGAACGGCAGTCCATTGCGCGCGGTCGACGCCGGGATGCTGGCCAAGAGTCGCCAAGTTGCGGGGCGGGCGTCAATGGTGCGCCGCCAGATACACCAGCGGCATGTGCGAACCGGCAAGATGGATTCCGGGCCGCGCGCCACCGCGTATTCAGATGCGGTAGGCGACGGACTTCATGATCTTGGACATGAAGCGCATCACGCCCGGAATCGGCGGCGGCAGCACGCGCGCGCCGGCTGCCTGCGCGTTGTCGGCGTGGCGCGCCTCGTCGTCCTTCATCGTGGCCAGGATCGCGCGGCTGCGGGCGTCCTGCGGCGGCAGGGTTTCCAGATGTTCGTCCAGATGCGCCTCGACCTGGCGTTCGGTTTCCACCACGAAGCCCAGATTCCAGCCGTCGCCCCGCAGCCCGGCCAGCGCCCCCAGGCTGTAACTGGACGCATACCAGAACGGGTTGAGCAGGCTTGGCCGCGCATCCAGTTCGCGCAGGCGTTCATGGCACCAGGCCAGGTGATCGGCTTCTTCCTGCGCGGCGTGTTCCAGATGCGCGCGCGTGGCCGCATCGCGCGCCACCGCCGCCTGCCCGACATACAGCGCCTGCGCGCAGACCTCGCCGGTATGGTTGATTCGCATCAGACCCGCCGCATGGCGACGCTGCGTCGCGTCCATGTCCGCTTCGGGCAGGTCGCCGGCCGGGTTGTCGCGCTGCGCATGGGCCACGCCGGCCACACCGGAGGCCAGGGCGTGGTCCAGCCGCATCAGGAGGCGGTCCAGCGGAGTGAAGTGGCGGGTCAGCATCGGCGGATATTCCGTAACGGCGAGGCCAGGGCGCGAGCCCGCCAGTCTAGCCGGTCGCCGCCGCGTCTGACTGCGTGGCGGCCGACAGACATCTTTCTGATCGGCATGTCTTGGCAACCGGCCACAGGCAGGCTAGAATGGCCGGCCCTGTCGGCTGGGCTGCATCCGCCGCACACAGGATTGCAGGGCCGCATGGCCTGCATCATCCCCAAGTTTCGCGATCAATGTTGATCCGGGCGAAAAGTCCGGCTATCATTCCGCGTCTTTCGCCTTGCTTTTCGCAAGCACCACAGATTTCTGGAAGCCGTCATGAAGACCTTCAGCGCCAAGTCCGAAACCGTCAAGCGCGACTGGTACGTGGTCGACGCCAGCGGTAAGACGCTGGGTCGCCTGTGTTCCGAGCTCGCCATCCGCCTGCGCGGCAAGCACAAGCCCGTCTATACCCCGCACGTGGACACCGGTGACTACCTCGTCGTGATCAACGCCGAGAAGATCCACACCACCGGCAACAAGCTGGCCGACAAGAAGTATCACCGCTTCACCGGCTACATCGGCAACCTGAAGACCGAGACCCTCGGGCAGGCGCTGGAGCGTCACCCCGAGCGCGTCATCGAGACCGGCGTCAAGGGCATGCTGCCGAAGAACCCGCTGGGCCGTGCGATGTTCCGCAAGCTCAAGGTCTATGCCGGCCCGAACCATCCGCACACCGCCCAGCAGCCGCAAGTGCTGGACATCTGAGTAGACGATCATGGCACTTCAGCAGAATTACGGCACCGGCCGTCGCAAGTCCTCCTCCGCCCGCGTGTTCCTGCGTCCGGGCTCGGGCACGATCACCGTCAACCATCGTCCGCTGGACCAGTTCTTCGGCCGCGAGACTGCACGCATGATCGTGCGCCAGCCGCTGGAATTGACCCAGATGGGCGACAAGTTCGACGTGCTGGTCACGGTTGAAGGCGGCGGCACCACCGGTCAGGCCGGCGCGATCCGTCTGGGCCTGGCCCGCGCACTGGTCGACTACGACGAGAACCTGAAGGGCGATCTGCGCCGTGCCGGTTTCATGACCCGTGACGCACGCGAAGTCGAGCGCAAGAAGGTCGGCCTGCACAAGGCGCGTCGTGCAACGCAGTTCTCCAAGCGCTAAACTGCACGCCGCAACCTGTTCTACAGCCCCGTCGCCAAGCGGTAAGGCACCTGACTCTGACTCAGGCATTCGGTGGTTCGAATCCATCCGGGGCTGCCAAATCGAAGAACCCGCCTCACGGCGGGTTTTTCTTTGCCTGCGATCCGTCCCGTTCGGCACGACGTGCATCGCATCCGGGCAACCTGCGCATTTCTGCGCTTGGGCCGGCCCCGCATATCCGGCACAATACCGGCCGCGATGAAGACCCCGCCGGGCCTATAGCTCAATGGTTAGAGCAGAGGACTCATAATCCTTTGGTTGCAGGTTCGAGTCCTGCTGGGCCCACCATTGTTCCTGATCAGCTACATCATCCGGCTGGCCTTTTCCTTCTCCCGCCGGGAGTAGGGCATTGGGGTGTTCAACCTGCAAGCGGTGGCCACTGCCGCGCAGTGTGCACGACATTCAGGATTCGCACCTGCGTTTCCACGATTTCATACACGACCATGTAGCTGCTGTGGACGACCAGCTCAAAGGTGCCTGCAGTTCTCCCGGAGCGTCCCATTCTGGGGTAGTCCCGGAGCGCTGCTGTTCTTTCTGATATCAGGTCATCAAGTGACAGGGCAGCCAGAGGGTTGCTTTCCTCGATGTAGCTGTAGATGTGTTCACGATCCCTGATGGCTTCTGGCGTCCATAGCAGCTCCATCATTCAGGTGCAGGCATGCGGGCGCGGGTCGCTGCGCGGCGGGCGGCAAAGCGGGCTTCGACATCGGAAGCGGGAATCAGGTTGCCCGCCTCAGCAGACGCCCGCGACTGCTCGACCTTCTTCGCCAGCCAGGCATCGTATTGCTGTGCTTCTTCCTGCTGGGCCACGTAGCTGCGCATGAAATCGCGCAGAAGCTGGGCTCCGGTGCGGTCGCGGGCTTTCGCGGCATTGGCGAACTTTGCCTTCAGGCCTTCATCAACCCGGAAAGTAAAAGTGGCATCGCTCACGGGCATCTCCTCCATGTGTTACACGTATCGTGCAATGTAGCACGATGACTCCGTCCGCCAGGGTCAGGTTTTTGCCACTATCAGACGTAAGGCTGTGCCGACGCCCTCCGCGATCTTCGGCGCTGTTTGAGCAGCGCGCGGACTCCAATACCGGTTCACGGTTTTTGGGTTGCAGCGTCGAATCGCGCTGGGCCCACCATTCGCAATCACGCTTTCCGCGTGCGCTGATGCGGTTTCAACGCGGTGTCCAGGTCGTGTTGCGGGTGGGGTGAAGGTTCCGGCGAGCCGTTGGCGCTGTTGTCCAGCCAGGGCGCGGGTTCGGCGTAGAGTTCGCCCAGCAGGCGTTTGATCAGCACGATGTGCTGCGAGTGGTCGTTGACGCGGTGGCTCAGGATGATGGGCGAGGTGGCGCGTTCGTGGTCGATCAGGCGGTAGTGCAGATCGGCGCGCAGAAGACGTGCGGCGTAGGGAATGATGCAGATGCCGGCTTCGGCGGCGACCAGGCCCAGCGCGGTCTGCAATTCGCGTACTTCCTGTATCTGGCCTACGCGCACGTCGTGTTCATCCAGCAGGTTCAGCACCTGGTCGGCGAAGCTGGGACGCGGTTCCTTCGGGTAGACGATCAGTGTGGCGCCGGCCAGCTGCTCCAGTGGAACCGGCGCGTCGCTGCCCGCCAACGGTGTGTCCGGCGGGATCGCGACCAGCAGGCGCTCCTCGCGCATTACGGTGCGCTCCACGGCCGGATCAATGCTGCGGATGCGGCCGAAGCCGATGTCGATGCGGCCGGCCTTGAGCGCTTCGATCTGTTGCAGCGACATCATTTCCAGCAGCTGGATGTCCAGTTCCGGCGAGTGCTGGCGCAGTTTGCGCACCAGCAGCGGCAGGCCGCCGTACAGCGTGGATGCGACGAAGCCGATCGACAGCACGCTGCGCTGGCCCTTGCCGGCGCGGCGCGTGGCGATCTTCATCTGTTCCACGCGGCCCAGGATCTGCAAGGCCTGTTCGTGGAACAGCCGTCCGGCTTCGGTCAGGCGCAGCGGGCGGCTGCGGCGTGAAATCAGTTCGACCCCGAGTTCTTCCTCCAGCAGCTGGATCTGCCGGCTCAGCGGCGGTTGCGCGATGTGCAGCGCGGCGGCGGCGCGGGTGAAGTTGCGCTCGCGCGCCACGGCGACGAAGTAGCGCAGTTGGCGCAGATCCATGACGGCCTCCGTTTCAATACAAATCTGGAATTGTGCGCTGCAATAACATCGCGCTATCAGTAGTTACAGGCACACAATACCTTCAAGGTATCGTATGACACAAAAATGGTGTTGGACGTGGCCGTATCGGAGGCGCATAAATCGGCACCATGAACGCTGTCCTGACATCCCCTGCTTCCTCCGCGCCGCTGATCGAGCGGATCGAAACCCTGATCGTGGACCTGCCCACGATCCGCCCGCACCGCCTGTCGGTGGCCACGATGGTCGGCCAGACCCTGATGCTGGTGCGGGTGCACTGCTCCGACGGCATCGTCGGTGTCGGCGAGGGCACCACCATCGGCGGCCTGGCCTACGGTGGCGAAAGCCCGGAAAGCATGAAGCTGGCGATCGACACCTATTTCGCGCCGGTGCTGCGCGGCCAGGACGCCAGCCGGGTGCAGGCGGCGATGGCGCGCCTGGGCAAGATGGTCAAGGAAAACCGTTTCGCCAAGAGCGCGGTCGAAACCGCGCTGCTGGATGCGCAGGGCCAGCGCACCGGCTTGCCGATGTCCGAATTGCTGGGCGGGCGCCGTCGCGAGCGCCTGCCGGTGGCCTGGACCCTGGCTTCGGGCGATACCGCCAAGGACATCGCCGAGGCCGAGCGCATGCTCGATGTGCGCCGCCACAACATCTTCAAGCTCAAGATCGGCGCGCGTCCGATCCGCGAGGACATCGCCCACGTGGCCGCGATCAAGCGCGCCCTGGGTGAACGCGGCGCGGTGCGGGTCGACGTCAACATGGCGTGGAGCGAAACCGAAGCCGCCTGGGGCATGGCCGCGCTGGCCGATGCCGGTTGCGAGCTGGTTGAACAGCCGGTTGCCAGTGCCGCCGCGCTGGGCCGTCTGATGCGCCGCTTCCCGGTCGCGCTGATGGCCGATGAATCGCTGCGCGGCCCCGAATCAGCCTTCGAGATCGCCAAGAACGCCGGCGCTGATGTGTTCGCGGTCAAGATCGAACAGTCCGGTGGCCCGTCCAACGCGCTGCGCGTGGCCGCGATCGCCGATGCCGCCGGCATCGAGCTGTACGGTGGCACGATGCTGGAAGGCGCGGTCGGCACCATTGCTTCGGCGCACGTGTTCGCCACCTTCACCCAGCTGCAGTGGGGCACCGAACTATTCGGCCCGCTGCTGATCACCGAGGAAATCCTGGCCCAGCCGCTGGATTACAGCGATTTCCAACTCACCGTGCCATCGGCTCCCGGCCTTGGCATCACGCTGGACGAGGACCGCGTCCAGTTCTTCCGCCGCGACGCTGCCCGCAAGAGCGTGTCGGTGGCCGCCACCCACCCGGAGAAATAGACCGATGCTCTTTCACGTACGCATGGACGTGCACCTGCCGTCCGACATGGACCCGGCCCAGGCCGAGCGCCTGAAGGCCACCGAGAAAGCCTATTCGCACGAGCTGCAACGTGCCGGCAAATGGCGCCATATCTGGCGCATCGCCGGCGAATACGCCAACTACAGCATCTTCGATGTGGCCGACAACCAGGAGCTGCACGACCTGCTGACCGGCCTGCCGTTGTTCCCCTACATGCACATCGAAGTCACCCCGCTGTGCCGCCATCCTTCCTCGATCCACGAGGACGACCGCTGACCGTTCCGCCGCATGCCGCACGCCCGCAAACCCGGAGCCCCGGCAGCCAGACAAGCACCCCAGGGAGAAATAGAAATGAGCGTAAAGGTATTTGACACCAAGGAAGTCCAGGACCTGCTGAAAGCCGCCAGCAACATCGAAGGCGAAGGCGGCAATGTACGGGTCAAGCAGATCCTGCACCGGCTGCTGTCGGACCTGTTCAAGGCGATCGACGATCTGGACATGAGCGCCGACGAGGTCTGGGCCGGCGTGAACTACTTCAACAAGCTCGGCAGCGATGGCGAATCCGCACTGCTGGCCGCAGGGCTGGGCCTGGAAAAGTACCTGGACATCCGCATGGATGCCGAGGACGAGGCGCTGGGCATCAGCGGCGGCACCCCGCGCACGATCGAAGGCCCGCTCTACGTGGCTGGTGCGCCGGTGCGCGAAAGCCTGTCGAAGATCGATCTGGATGACGACGCCAACGCCGCCCCTCTGGTGATCAAGGGCGTGGTCAGCGGCAGCGACGGCAAGCCGGTCGCCGGTGCCGTGGTCGAATGCTGGCATGCCAACTCGCACGGTTTCTATTCGCACTTCGATCCGACCCGCGAACATACGCCGTTCAATTTGCGCGGTGCGGTCAAGACCGGCGCCGATGGCAGCTACGAATTCCGCACCCTGATGCCGAACGGCTACGGCTGTCCGCCGCAGGGCGCCACCCAGCAGCTGCTGAACGTGCTCAACCGCCACGGCAACCGCCCGGCGCACGTGCATTTCTTCATCACCAGCGATGCCCATCGCAAGCTGACGACCCAGTTCAACATCGAAGGCGATCCGCTGACCTGGGACGACTTTGCCTACGCCACGCGCGAAGGCCTGGTGCCGCCGGTGACCGACAAGCGCGGTGGCCAGGCGCTCGGCCTGAAGGACGATGCCTACCAGGAAATCGTGTTCGACATCCGCCTCACCGATCTGGTGCAGGGGCGCGACAACCAGGTGGTGCAGCGCCAGCGCGCTGAAGCCGCTGCCTGAGTCCCGGCGTGGCGGTGCGGAGTTTCCGCGCCGCCACACCGCCATTTCACCTGCCGCCGATCAGGCGGACTTCTCCCCGCGGGAGGCTGCATCATGATCGACAAATCCACCTGGACCCTGCACAGCGCCGTCGCCGACATCCCTGACGGCGCTACCGTGATGATCGGAGGCTTCGGCACCGCCGGCATGCCCGACGAGCTGATCGATGCGCTGATCGAGCACGGTGCGCGCGGGCTGACCATCGTCAACAACAACGCCGGCAACGGCGATACCGGCCTGGCCGCGCTGATCGCGAACAAGCGGGTGAAGAAGGTGATCTGCTCGTTCCCGCGGCAGGTGGATTCGCATCATTTCGATGCCGCCTACCACGCCGGCGAGATCGAGCTGGAGCTGGTGCCGCAAGGCAATCTGGCGGCCCGCATCCAGGCAGCCGGGCAGGGGCTGGGCGCGATCTTCACGCCCACCGGCTACGGCACCGAGCTGGCCGCCGGCAAGGAAACCCGCCAGATCAACGGCCGCCACTACGTGCTCGAATACCCGATCCACGCCGATTTCGCGCTGATCAAGGCACATCACGGCGACCGCTGGGGCAATCTGGTCTACCGCAAGACCGCGCGCAACTTCGGCCCGCTGATGGCGATGGCGGCACGCACCACGATCGCGCAGGTGGCGCAGGTGGTGGAGCTGGGCGCGCTGGATCCGGAGCACATCATCACGCCGGGCATTTTCGTGCAGCGCGTGGTCGCAGCAGGAGACAAGGCATGAGCAGACTGACCCGCGAACAGATCGCCCAGCGCGTGGCGCGCGACATTCCCGAAGGCGCCTACGTGAACCTGGGCATCGGCCTGCCGACGATGGTGGCCAACTACCTGCCGGCGGAAAAGGAAATCTTCCTGCAGAGCGAGAACGGCCTGCTCGGCATGGGCCCGGCGCCCGCCGCCGGGCAGGAAGATCCGGACCTGATCAATGCCGGCAAGCAGCCGGTCACGCTGCGCACCGGGGGCGCGTTTTTCCATCACGCCGACTCGTTCGCGATGATGCGCGGCGGGCATCTGGACATCTGCGTGCTGGGTGCCTTCCAGGTCTCGGTGCATGGCGATCTGGCGAACTGGAGCACCGGCGCACCGGGTGCGATTCCCGCTGTCGGTGGCGCGATGGATCTGGCAATCGGCGCCAAGCAGGTGTTCGTGATGATGGATCTGTTGACCAAGCAGGGTGAAAGCAAGCTCGTGGCCGAATGCAGTTATCCGCTGACCGGCCTGCGTTGCGTCTCGCGTCTTTACACCGACCACGGCGTGATCGCGCTCGGCCCCGAGGGCGCGCGCGTGATCGAGCTGGTGGATGGTGTTTCCCTCGATGATCTGCGCCGCCTCACCGGCCTGGCGCTGGACATGGCCTGAAGGAGCACGACATGACCCACGCCTACATCTGCGATGCGGTACGGACCCCGATTGGCCGCTATGGCGGCTCACTGGCGCAGATCCGCGCCGACGATCTGGGCGCGCTGCCGATCCGTGCGCTGCTGGCGCGCAATCCCGGGCTGGACCCGCAGGCGATCGAAGAAGTGTTCTACGGCTGCGCCAACCAGGCCGGCGAGGACAACCGAAACGTGGCACGCATGAGCCTGCTGCTGGCCGGCCTGCCGGTATCGGTGCCGGGTGTCACGCTGAACCGGCTCTGCGCTTCCGGGCTGGAAGCGGTCGGGCAGGCGGCGCGCGCGATCCGTGGCGGGGAAATGGCGCTGGCCATCGCTGGCGGGGTGGAATCGATGAGCCGCGCGCCGTTTGTGATCGGCAAGGCGGAATCCGCGTTCGGCCGCAACCAGCAACTGGAAGACACCACGATGGGCTGGCGCTTCGTCAACCCGCAACTGGACGCGCGCTACGGCACCGAAAGCATGCCGCAGACCGGCGAAAACGTCGCCCGTGAGCACGGCATTTCGCGTGAAGACCAGGACGCCTTCGCGCTGCGCAGCCAGCAGCGCACCGCCGCCGCGCAGGCGGCCGGATTCTTCGCCGGGGAAATCGTGCCGGTCACCGTGCCCGGTGCGCGCCGTGGCGAAACCGTCGAGTTCGAAAACGACGAACATCCGCGCGCCAGCACCAGTGCCGAGGCGCTGGCCAAGCTGCGCCCGCTGTTCGCCGACGGCAGCGTCACCGCCGGCAATGCGTCGGGCATCAACGATGGCGCCGCAGCACTGCTGATCGCCGGCGAGGATGCGGTGAAACGCTTCAACCTGACCCCGCGCGCCCGCATCCTGGGCATGGCGGCGGCCGGTGTGGAACCGCGCGTGATGGGCATCGGCCCGGTGCCGGCCACGCAAAAGCTGATGGCGCGGCTGGGATTGAAGATCGGGGATTTCGATGCGATCGAACTCAACGAAGCCTTCGCCAGCCAGTCGCTGGCGGTGCTGCGCGGCCTCGGCCTGCCCGATGACGCACCGCAGGTGAATGCCAACGGCGGCGCCATCGCGCTCGGCCATCCGCTGGGCATGAGCGGCGCGCGTCTGGCGCTGACATTGACCCGCCAGCTGGAAGCCTCCGGCGGCCGCCTCGGCCTTGCCACGCTGTGCATCGGCGTGGGCATGGGGCTGGCGCTGGCAATCGAGCGGGTCTGAGCCATGGCCATGCTTGAACTCCCCACTCACACGCTCCACTACCGCATCGACGGCGAAAACGGTCCGTGGCTGCTGCTGTGCAATTCGCTCGGCACCGATCTGTCGATGTGGGATGCACAGGCGCAGGCGCTGTCGACGCAGTTCCGCGTGTTGCGCTACGACCGCCGTGGACACGGCCGCTCCGGCACGCCGCCGCCGCCCTATTCGCTGGCCGATCTTGGCGGCGATGTGCTGGCCCTGATGGATGCGCTGAAGATCGAACGTGCGCATTTCTGCGGGCTTTCGATTGGCGGTCTGGTCGGGCAGTGGCTCGGCATCCATGCCGGCGCACGTTTCGACAAGCTGGTGATCTGCGCCAGCGCCGCGAAGATCGGCAGTGCCGAAGGCTGGCAGGCGCGCATCGCGCAGGTCGAACGTGACGGTCTGGCTGCGCTGGTGCCGGCCACTGCTGATCGCTGGTTCACGTCGGACTTCATCGCGCGCGAACCGGACGCGGTGCAGGCCGTGCTGGCGCGTTTCGCCGAGGTTTCGACCGAAGGCTACAACGGCTGCTGCGCCGCACTCGCCGCTGCCGATCTGCGCGCCGATCTGACACGCATCGCCAATCCGCTGCTGGCTATTTCCGGTGATGACGACCCGGTCTGCACCCCGGCTGATCTGCAAGCCATCGCCGATGCCGTCGCCAATGGCCACCACGTTGCGCTGCCGGGCCGGCACATCGTCAACATCGAGTCGGCCGAGGCCTTCAACGCGGTGTTGCTGGGTTTCCTGCGGTGACGATGGAAACGCGCGCCGCGCTGGCCGATGCCGGTGAGCAGGCGCGCCAGCAGATCCTGGCGGTGCTGCCCAGCCGCGCCCGCGACATCGCCCGCCAGCGCGTGCTGGCCGAGGGCGGAGCGCCGGTGGTGACGGTCATCGGCAAGTACAACCACGGCAAGAGCTGCCTGTTGAACGAACTGCTCGGGCAGGCCGCTTTCAGCGTTGCCGACAAGCGCGAAACCGTCGCGCTGGCCCGCCGTGAACTGGACGGCGTGTGCTGGCTCGATGCGCCCGGCATCGATGCCGATGTCGGCTCGCAGGACGACCTTCTCGCGCTGGATGCGGTCTGGCTGCATTCGGATATCCGGCTGTTCGTGCATGCCGTCAGCGAAGGCGAACTGGACGCGCGTGAGCGCGAAGTGCTGCATACCTTGCTGCAGGATGCGCCGCACAGCCGGCGCCAGGTTCTGCTGGTGCTGACCCGGATCGACCAGTCGGCCGATGACGCCCAGTTGCAACAGGTGCTGGATGCGATCCGCGCGCAGTTGCCGGAGCAGCCGCAGCATCCGGTGTCATCGCGCCGTCACCAGCTCGGGCGCGAGCGTGGCAAGGCGCTGATGCTCGAACGCAGCGGCCTGCCGGCCCTCAAGGCCACGCTGGCCGACGCCATCGTCCGGATTCCCGATGCGCGCCGGCACGAGCACGCCGCGCTGTTCGCCGATATCGGCCAGGAACTGCGCGCACGGCTCGCGCACCAGCAGGCGGAACAGACCGCACTGGAACAGACCGGCGCGCAGCAACGCCGCAACTTCGATCAGGGCCTGCGCGAACTGCTGGCCCGGCTCGGTGAACAATTGCAGCAGGTGATCTACGTGCCCGGCCCGGACCACGCCGATTGCGTGGATGCGCCCGAAGACCACTACCGCCAGACGCCGGCCAAACGCGAGCGGGCGCGCATCCAGGTCGCCTATTCGCGTGCCTGTATCGAACTGGACGCCTTCCTCGTCGCACACGGCGTCATCGGCCTGCCGGACGCACAACGCACCGGTGCACGTGCGATGGACAGCGTCATGGTCGCGGTGATGGGGGTCTCGGTGAAGCGGCGCGCGGACCTGCGCCGGATGTTCTGCGACGCCGAAGGCGCGGCCCGCCTGCATGCCGATTTCGCCGGCTATTTCGAAACCTCCGACGAACGTGTCGCGCTCGCCGCCCGCATCGGGCAGACCGCGCAGGACATCACCGCCACGCACGCTGCAATGCAGGCACTGGATCTGCTGGCCGCGCAGGCATGAATGCCGGCATCAACGCCGGCGCTGGTCCGGAACAGGACTTCATCGCGCTGCTGGAAACCGCCGCCGATGCCAGTGCACCCGTCGATGTGGACGCCATGCTCGCGCAGCTGTGGCAATGGCAGTCGCGATTGCTCGAATGCCTGGATACCCATCGGCTCATGCCGCAGGGTTTTTCGCCCCAGGGCGATATCGCCTGCCGGATTGCCGACATCGCCGCCGCACGCGATGCACTGGTGCAGCTCTGGCCGCGCCAGTGGGACGCGCTGGCTCCGGCGCGGGAGCTGGCAAGGCATCTGGAAGACAGCGTGCTGCTGCTGGTGTTCGGCAAGTTCAACGCCGGCAAGAGTTCGCTGTGCAACTTCCTCGCCGAACGCTTCGCCGCGCAGGGCCAGCCGGTGGAATATTTCCAGGTGCGCGAAGGCCTGGTGCAGGCCCACGCCGGCCCGCTGCGCGAAGGCGCCACCGAAACCACATCGCAGTTGCAGGGCGTGCGGCTGGGTGCGCGGCTGGTGCTGCTGGACACGCCCGGCCTGCACTCGGTCACGCGGGAAAATGCCGAGCTGACCCGGCGTTTCACCGATTGCGCCGACGGCGTGCTGTGGCTGACCAGCTCCGCCTCGCCGGGCCAGGTGCAGGAGCTGGAAGAACTTTCGCGCGAACTGCAACGCGGCAAGCCGCTGCTGCCGCTGATCACCCGCAGCGATGAATACGAAGAAGACGAGATCGACGGCCGCATCGAGAAAGTCCTCTGCAACAAGCGCCCCGACAGCCGCGCCCTGCAACAGGCCGACGTGGCCGCCCGCGCGTGCGAAAAACTGACCGCGATGGCGCTGCCCGCCGAGCTGCTGCGCGCGCCGGTATCAGTGTCGGTGCATATGGCGCGCCACCCGGAGCAGGGCGCCGATGCGCTGGCCGAGGCCGGATTCGGCCAGCTGTATTGCGCGCTGCATGCACTGATCGCACCGGCGCTGGCCTACCGCGCCACCAAGCCGGCCGCGATCCTGCTGCACCATCTGCACGAGCATGTGCTGGACGGATTGCAGCAACAGCTGCTTCCACGCCTGCAACAACAGGCCGAGGCGCTGGACACCCACCACGCGCAACTGGAAACCCGGCGCGAACAGCTCGCCCTGCTGCTCTGGCGCCGTGTTGCTCCGGCCTTGCCCGCGCTGCTGGATGAACATGCCGAGGCCGGCGATCTGCCCGCTCTCGACGCTCAACTGGCCGTGTTGCTGGACGCCGCACTGCCCGAAGCACTGGCCCGCACGTTGCCGGATTTCGACCTGCATCCAAACGATCCTCATGCCCCGGTGCTGCCTGAAAGCGTTCCTTCTTCGCAAGACTGGACGGCACTGCACGCGGCATTGGAAAGCGCATTGCGCAGCCGCGTTCTGGACATCTGCACCGATGCGAAAAAGCACGCCCGGCAGGTAATCGAGCAGTTGCAGCAGCAGATGGAACAGCTGCAACAGGCCATCAGCGCGCAGCGCCGCAGCCTGCGCGAATGCAGCCAGCAGCTTTCGATCAATTCCAGCTGACAGCTTTCCCCAGCGCATGTCCGCCAACAGCGTCGGCATCCGCAACCGCGCCGGCAAAACCATGAATCGCGCCACATCCTGCCAGCACCCGCGTGCCCGAGGCTTCAGTGCGTACCCGCAACCACAGTAACCTGTGCGGATGACTGCTTTTATCCGAACCCCTCCACGCTTCCAGAATGCCCCGCGCTCCCTGTTCGCCGCATTGCTGTTGGCCGCCGCCCCGCTGGCCGCCGCACAAAAGCCGCAGCTGGACGATGCCGACATGATCCAGCGTCTGGCCGCCTGTGCCGCCTGCCATGGCGAACGCGGCGAAGGCGCGCCCGGCGCCGAGTACTACCCGCATCTGGCGGCCAAGCCGGCCGGCTACCTGTTCGCGCAGATGCAGGGTTTCCGCGATGGCCGCCGTCACTACCCGCAGATGGTCTATCTGATGCGCAACTGGGATGACGCCTGGCTGGCGCGCATCGCCGTGTTCTATGCCGAACAGGCACTGGTGCCGCCCACCCATGCCGCCAGCACGCCGCTGCAGGGCCAGGCGCTGGCGCGTGCCCGGCAACTGGTGCATGACGGTGATCCGGCCAGCGGCCAGCCGGCCTGCGCCGCCTGCCACGGCCCGACTTTGGCCGGCATGGAACCCGGCATCCCGGCGCTGGCCGGTCTACCCACCGATTACCTGATCGCGCAGCTCGGCGGCTGGCTCACCGGTGCGCGCCATTCGCTGGCGCCGGATTGCATGGCCGAGGTGGTCGGGCATCTGCGCGATGGCGACATCCGCCTGGTATCGACCTATCTCTCGGGCCTGCCGGTGGCGGCCGAAGACCGCCCGGCACCTGCGGAAAGCTGGCCACTGCCGCTGGCCTGCGGTGGCACCGGACACTTCGATCCGCAGACGGGAGTAACACCATGAGCGTCGCACCACGTCGTGGCTGGTGGGTGCTGATCCTGGGCTTTCCGCTGCTTGCCTTGTTGCTGGCGGTCGGCGGTGTGCTGATCGGCGCGCAGGGTGGTTTCGAGGCGCTGCGCGTGCCCAAGGGTGCGGAAAGCCAGCCGCTTGCAACCGATGCCGCCACCGTGGCGCGCGGAAAATACCTGGCCACGCTCGGCAACTGCGTCACCTGTCACAGCACCCGCAGCAGTGAACCGCTGGCCGGCGGCCGCGCCTTCCCGGCGGAATTCGGCGTGCTGTATTCCAGCAACATCACGCCGGACATGGAAACCGGCATCGGGCGCTGGACCACGGCCCAGTTCCGCCACGCGATGAAGCACGGTGTGGGGCCGAACGGCCTGCTGTATCCGGCGTTCCCGTTCCAGAACTTCCAGCATCTGGAAACCGCCGATGTCGATGCGATCTTCGCCTGGCTCAAACAGCAGCCGGCAGTGGCCAGCACGCCGCCGTCGAATACGCTCAGCGCACCGGCTTCGTGGCGTGGCGCCCTGCTGGCCTGGCGCATGCTGTTCCACCGCCCGCAACCGCTGCGCGAGGTGCCGGGGCAGGGCGAGGCCTGGAATCGCGGGCGCTATCTGGTAGAAGGCCTGGGCCACTGCGATATGTGCCACGGCGAACGTGCCGCCTACGGCTCGCTCTCGCGTGAAACGCATCTGTCCGGCAGCCGGATTCCGGGGCAGGGCTGGTATGCGCCGGCACTCAACAGCCAGGCGCTGGCGCGCTGGGACATCGACTCCCTGGCGACCTATCTGCGCACCGGTACCGCCAGCCATGGCGGGGCCTACGGCCCGATGGCCGAAGTGATCTATTCCAGCCTGCAACATCTCAGCTCCGGTGATGCGGAGGCGATCGCGACCTACATCACCAGCCTGCCGCCACCGCGCATCGTGCCCTCGCAGCGCGATGCCCTGCGCCTGGGCCCGGTCGTGCGTGCGCGTTCGCTCGCCGGCGGCCCGGTTACCGCGCTGTACCAGCGCCACTGCGCCGATTGCCACGGTGATGACGGCCGTGGCCGCGACGGCATCTATCCGCCGCTGGCCGGCAACCCGGGAGTGATGGCCGCCGATCCGGTCAACCTGATCCGCGTCACGCTGTTCGGTGCCGCCGCACCGGTGACCGCCGGCAACCCCGCCCCGCACACGATGCCGCCCTTCATCGACCAGCTCGGCGAAGACGACCTCGTCGCCCTGCTCAACCATGTGCGCGGCAGCTGGGGCAACGACGCCAGCGCGATCACACATTCGCAGCTGCGCGCGGTGCGTTCACTGCCGCTGGATTGAACGCATGAAAAAACCTCCGGCCGATCCGTGTCCGTGCAACCCGCAGCATGCCTATGCGCAATGCTGCGGGCCGCTGCACAGCGGCGCTGCGAGCGCGACCGATGCCGCGCAGCTGATGCGTTCGCGCTACAGCGCCTACGCCCGCCGCTTGCCGGATTACCTGCTCGCCACCTGGCATCCCGACACCCGCCCGGCCACGCTGGATCTGGAAGACGACCCCGCGGCCCGCCTGCGCTGGCTCGGCCTGGACCTGCACGAACACCACCTCGACAGCGACGACCATGCCCGCGTGCGCTTCACCGCCCGCTTCCGCCACGGCGGCCAACCTGCGCAACGCCTGCGTGAACTCAGCCGCTTCGTGCGTGTGGATGGGTGCTGGTATTACTTGGATGGCGAGGTGGAGTGATGACTTTGGAACCATCGCTGTCAGAATGATGGTTTGAATCCGGGCGATGGCTGAAACCAGACAGCAACAATCCCGTATACCTGATTTTGCTTGTTATCGGTGGCAACGGTTCTGGAGCAGGCGGGTGGCGGGTGGGGCGCGCACAGCAGCACGTGTCGTGATGCATTCGGACTGCTAGTCTTCCGGCTATCCATCGTCCTGGTTCCGCCATGTCCGACACCACGCTGCGCCATCTGGAAACCCTGCGGATCATTCCGCGTTATCCGCGCAAGGTCACGGCGGATGAGGTGCATGAGCAGTTGCATGCGGCCGGGTTCAATATCGGCCGGCGCAGTGTCGAGCGTGACCTGCACAAGCTGTCGTCGAGTTTCGCGATCAGTTGCGACGAAGGTCCGCGGCCGGTGGGATGGTTCTGGCAGGCCGGTGCGGCGGATTTGATGGCGCCGGGGCTGACCACGCCCGAAGCGCTGGAACTGGAATTGCTGGCGCGTTATCTGAAGCCATTGTTGCCGGCAAGCGCGTGGGCCAGTCTGAAGCCGCGTCTGGACAATGCGCAGGCCACGCTGAAAACCCTTGATGTGCCGTTGTCGCGCTGGCGCAAGCGGGTGGCGGTGATCGAGGACGGCCCACCGGTGAAGGTGCCAGAGGTCGCATCCAGGGTGCTGGATGTGGTTCACGAGGCGTTGCTGCACAACCGTCGCATCGCGCTGGACTACCGCGCCGTCGGCAGGGAAAAACCGCAGCGTTACGAAGTCAATCCGGTGGCACTGGTTTACACCGGGCAGGTCGGATATCTGGTCTCGACACTGTGGCATTACCCCGACATGAAGCACTTGGCCCTGCACCGCATGGGCAACCCCGAGTTGCTCGATGCCGAAGCCGTCCAGCCGGAGGGCTTCGACCTGAGCCGCTACCTGCGCGAACAGGCGGCGTTTGATTTCCCCGGCAGTGGCGATCTGCATCTGGTGCTGCGCGTGCAGGGCTGGCTGAAGCGTTATCTGGAGGAACGGCGTCTGTCGAAGGATCAACGCATCGAGCCAAACGGCGATGATGCGGACACCGCGATCGTGCGGGCCACGGTGCGCGAAAGCGAGCGCATGGTCTGGTGGCTGCGCAGTCATGGCCCGGCGGTGGAAGTGCTGGAGCCGGCCGCGCTGCGACAGCGTCTGGCGGAGGATTTCGCCACGCTGGCGGCCTGTTATTCGGAGGCGCCGGAATGATTTTCAGATTGCTGTTGCTGTTTGCCAGCCTGCTGCTGGCCGGCGCGGCATCGGCACTGACCATCCATGAGGTGAAATACGCTTCGCAGGCCGATCTGAAAGTCTATCGTGTGCGTTATGCCTCGCAGGCCGATCTTCGCATTCACTGGGTGGATTATCGCAGCCAGGCGCGCGGCGATGCGCTGTGGTGGCGCGCGCCTTACGCCTCGCAGGCGCAAGTCAAGGTGTACTTCGTGCCGTATGCCTCGCAGGCCGATCTGAAGATTTTCGAAGCCGATTACGCCAGCCAGGCCGGCTGGAATGGGCCACCGAGGGGCCTTGGCATACGCTGATGCGGTGTCGCCGTCGGCAGAGTCGCAGCAACAGTTTGTGCGACAGCAAATGTCGCAGCAAGGCGGCACGATGTTTCTTTTCCGACAGGTGAACCCGCCATGCCCGATACCGCCCTTCTCGACCAGACCCGCAGCCTGATCCGCCAGGCACGCTCGATCGTGGTGCTGAGCGGCGCCGGCATGTCGGCCGAAAGCGGCATCGCGACGTTCCGCCAGGCCAGCACCGGGCTGTGGTCGCGCTATTCGCCGCAGGATCTGGCCACACCCGAGGCCTGGCGCAACGATCCGGCGCTGGTCTGGGGCTGGTATCTGTGGCGCATGGCGGCGGTGCGCGCGGCGCAGCCCAATGCCGGGCATCTGGCGCTGGCCAAAGCGGCGGAAAACAGGCCGCTGGTGGTCGTCACGCAGAATGTCGACGATCTGCACGAACGCGCCGGCAGCCGCGAGGTGCTGCATCTGCATGGCGAACTGTTCGCGCATCGCTGCTTCGCCTGTGCGCGGCGTTGCTCCGAAGTGCCGATTCCGGCGGTCGATGACGAGCCGGCGCATGTCGATCCGCCGCGTTGCACGCATTGCGGCGGGCGCATCCGCCCGGGCGTGGTGTGGTTCGGGGAAAACCTGCCGGAAGCACCGTTCCGCGCGGCGGTGGAGGCCAGCCAGTCCTGTGATCTGATGCTGGTGGTCGGCACTGCCGGCGTCGTGCACCCGGCTGCCGCATTGCCGTCGCTGGCACGCCAGCATGGCGCCAGCATCGTCGAGATCAACCCGCAGCAAACCGAACTGTCCGCCCTCGCCGATGTATGCCTGCGCGGCTGCGCGGCGCAGGTGCTGCCGAAACTGTTCGACGCCAGCCCCGAGCAATTGGGCTGAATCCACACATGCCGTAGGAGCGCACTCGAAGAGGGCGCGATGGTGTGATTTCCACCGGCACTCTGGGCGCTTTTCGCGCCCCCTGCGGGTGCGCTCCTACATTGGGGGTTCGGCTTCGTTGCCGACGTAGCGGGCGCGTGGGCGGATCAGGCTGCTTTGGCCCTGTTGTTCCAGTGCGTGGGCGAGCCAGCCGGCGACGCGGCCGGCGGCGAACAGGGCCAGGGCGGCGCTGGCATCCAGCTCATGGGCTTCGATGATCGCGGCCAGCATCAGGTCGATGTTGGGGTGCTGGCCGGTCAGGGTTTCGACCTGTTCCACCAGTGCGTGCAAGGTGGAAAGCTTTTCCGGCAGGGCTGGGCGCTGCCGGATCTGTGCGAGCAGTTCCGCGCCGCGCGGGTCGCCGTGCGGGTACAGCGCGTGGCCGAAGCCGGGGAATTCGTCGCCGCGTTGCCAGCGTTCGGAAACAAACACAGCCAGATCCGGCGCGTGGCGGGCCTGGCGCAGGAATGCGAACGCGCGTGCGGTGGCGCCGCCATGGCGCGGGCCGGTGAGGGCGGAAAGGCCGGCGCAGACGGTAGCGTGCAGGTGCGCGCCGGTGGAGGCGACCACGCGTGCGGCGAAGGCCGAGACATTCAGCTCGTGCTCGGCGCACAGCACCAGCGCGATGCGCAGCAGTTCGGCAAAGGCGGCGTCGTGCGGTTTCCAGCAGCGCGCCAGCAGCGCATGCACCGGTTCGGATGACGGCGCCACGCCGGCCAGCAGGGCGGCGTTCTGGCGCAGCAGCAGCGCGGCGGTTTCGCGCCGCACCGAGGGCGAGGCGTTCAGCGAATGCGGCAGCGCCAACGCTAGCAGCGGCATTGTCGCCAGCGCGCGTTCCAGCGGTGGCAGTGCGCTATTGCCGGCCAGTGGCGCCGCGATGTCCGGCCATGGCGGCGGTGGCTGATCGAACGGATCCTGCGCGCCGCAATCCCATAGCAGTCGGGCCGCGTCTTCCAATGTGGCGCCGTCACGCGCCAGCGTTACCGCCGAATGGCCGCGATAGGTCGGGCCATCCGGGCGGATCTGCGAGATCGCGGTTTCCATCACCGGCAGGCCGCGATCCAGGCTCTGCGCCGCGCCGCGTGCGGCTCCACGGCCGGCACGTTTGCGCGCCAACAGGCGATCGATGTCCTGCGCACGATAGACCCGGCTGCGCGGATCGTCGCCGGGGCGCGATTCGATCAGGCCGCGGCTGACGTAGGCATACAGCGTGGCGGTGCTGATGCCGAGTCGGGCGGTGGCTTCGCTGGCCGGAACATAGGCCTTGCTCATGGGTTGATTGATGAAATCAAGATTGATCAATAGATCATACAGTGCCACAGTTGTGCATCGTGCCGTAAGCCCCGTCGGCGGATTTTCCGCAGCTGGAGGCGGTAAACGGCGACGTGTTCAGGCAGCGTGCCGGCACCGATGGCGCGCAGCCACATGCGATTTTCCACCCGCCGGCGCACACTGGCCGGCCTGACGAGGACTCCGCCCATGACGCAATCTTCCTCCGCCGGCGCGCGCTTCCGTGCCGCCCTGGCCGCCGAATCGCCGTTGCAGGTGATCGGCGCGATCAATGCCAACCACGCGCTGCTGGCCAAGCGCGCCGGGTTCAAGGCGATCTATCTGTCCGGTGGCGGTGTCGCGGCCGGTTCGCTCGGTCTGCCGGATCTGGGCATCAACACGCTGGAAGACGTGCTGATCGACGTGCGCCGCATCACCGATGTCTGCGACCTGCCGCTGCTGGTTGATATCGATACCGGCTTCGGGCCGAGCGCCTTCAACATCGAGCGCACCATCAAGAGCCTGATCAAGGCCGGTGCCGCAGCCTGCCATATCGAAGACCAGGTCGGCGCCAAGCGCTGCGGGCATCGTCCCGGCAAGGAAATCGTCACGCAGGGCGAGATGGTGGATCGCGTGAAGGCCGCCGCCGATGCGAAAACCGACAAGGACTTCTTCCTGATCGCGCGCACCGATGCGATCCAGGTCGACGGCGTGGACGCGGCGATCGAACGCGCCATCGCCTGCGTTGAAGCCGGTGCCGACGGCATCTTCGCCGAGGCCGCCTACGATCTGGACACCTACCGCAAGTTCGTCGATGCGATGAAGGCGCCGGTACTGGCCAACATCACCGAATTCGGTGCGACCCCGCTGTTCTCGCGCGACGAACTGGCCTCGGCCGGCGTGGCGATCCAGCTGTTCCCGCTGTCGGCTTTCCGCGCTGCCAACAAGGCGGCGGAAAACGTCTACATCGCGGTGCGCCGTGACGGCCACCAGAAATCCGTCGTCGATGCGATGCAGACCCGCGACGAGCTGTACGAGCGCATCGGCTATCACGCGTTCGAGCAGAAGCTGGATGCGTTGTTCGCGGCCAAGAAATAAACCTCATCTCCGTCATTCCCTTTCGCAGGAATGACG
>Ga0265293_10004481_pt1 | contig 24537 bp, 20 predicted proteins | sample Munlanlewell138R_FD_192505 | JGI IMG/M metagenome (GOLD analysis project Ga0265293, IMG submission 192505) | Leachate microbial communities from a municipal landfill in Southern Ontario, Canada - Leachate well 138R | ecosystem: Engineered > Solid waste > Landfill > Unclassified | place: Canada...
CAACCGATTCCGGTGACGATAGCGAAGAGGATACACCTGTTCCCATCCCGAACACAGAAGTTAAGCTCTTTTGCGCCGAAGATACTTGGTGGGAGACTGCCTGGAAGAATAGGTCGTTGCCGGTTTACAAACGCTAAAACACACTTCACTCGAAGTGTGTTTTTCGTTGGAGCTGTCGCATCTGACGCCTGGATATGCTATACTACCACCATGATAGACACGGTGCCGCGATATGTATTTATGACGCTTCTCTGCCTCCCGGTGGTTTTAGCGTGCGCCTTTTTATTCGACAAACTGCTGGTCGAAGTGCTGGAGATTCACCGGGAAAAACGGGCCCGTCTCGAGCGGCGCCAGGCGGAGCGGCGCAGAAAAGAACTGTTCGACATCGAATACCAGAAGTGGAGGCGCGGGAGTTACCGGTGAAAAAAGGCTTACTGATTACATTCGAAGGGCCGGACGGGAGCGGCAAGACGACGCAGGTGCAGCGCCTTGCGCAGCACGCCCGTGCGCTGGGTTATCCCATCGTCCAGACACGCGAACCCGGGGGCACAGCGATCTCCGAGAAAATCCGGGAAGTCATCCTGGACGTGAGCACGCCGGAGATGGACGATGTCACCGAAGCGCTGCTGTATGCGGCCGCACGTGCCCAGCACGTCAGTCAGGTGATCCGGCCGGCCCTGCTTCGGGGCGATATCGTGGTGTGCGACCGCTTTGTCGATTCGTCCATCGCCTACCAGGGATTCGGCCGGGGACTCGGAGCCGGCGTGGCGTCGATCAACGCATTTGCCGTGCAGGGCGTAAAACCGGACCTGACGTTCTTTCTGGATATCGAACCGGCGGCAGGCTTAAAGCGCATCAGCCGAAGCGGCGGTCTGGACCGGCTCGAAAAGGAGACGCTGGCTTTTCATAAGCGCGTGTACGAAGGCTATCAGGAGCTGATCGCTCAGAACAAAGAGCGCTATCGCATCGTGGATGCCGGTTTGGATGCAGACGCGGTGGCGGAAGAGATTCAGAGCCTGTTCGATGCGTGGATGGCCGAATGAAGGATCGGATAAGAGGAGGAGTATGTCGCTTGCATCCATAGAGACAAATGCAGCCGTCATGCGCCAGTTGCGCGACTCGGTGGGCAAAGACCGGATTTCGCATGCGTATTTATTCGCAGGCCCTCCCGAAATCCGCGGACGCGTAGGTCTGGAATTTGCCAAAGCGATCCTGTGCGAAACGAGCCGGGATGACGCTTGCGATGTGTGTACGATCTGCAAGAAAGTTGAACACGGAAATCACGAAGACGTGCTCGACGTTCAAAAGAGCGGTAACACCATACGCAAAGACGAAATTTTGAATATCATCGACCGGCTGTCGTTTAAACCGTATGGCGGGCGCAGCGTCGTGATCGTCGACGATGCCGACACCATGACGATCGCTGCTCAGAACAAGCTGCTGAAGACGCTTGAAGAGCCTCCCGGACGCTCCGTGATACTGCTGCTCGCCGAGCGAAAAGATGCGCTGCTGCCCACCGTTCTCTCGCGCTGTGTACAATTTCAGCTGAGGGATGATCCGCACCTGGATGCAGACACAGCGGCGATCGGCAGGCAACTGGTCGATCCGAGGCAGAAAGGGCAGCCGTTTTACCTGCGCGCAGAAGCGATCGCTCCGCATATTTCGGACCGGGATCTCTGCCTCGAAGTGCTGGATGCCGCACAGGACGATCTGCGCAAGCAGCTTTTTGAGGCGGTTGACAGGGCGCAGTACGCCCATGTTCCGCTCATCCGGACAGCTGTGGCGCGAATCGAACAGGCGAGGCGCAGCCTGCAGGCCGGCTACAACGTGGGCTATACGATGAAACATTTATGTCTTTTAATTGATAAACGGGAAACAACGGAGGAAACGGTATGGCGAAGGTTATAGGAGTTCGCTTTCGGGAAGCAGGAAAAATTTATTACTTCGATCCGGGCGATCTGGAGATCGCCGCCGGTGACGATGTAATCGTAGAAACCGCCCGCGGCATCGAATACGGAACAGCCGCCTACGGCGAAAAAATAGTGGATGACGAAGAGGTCGTTGCACCCCTGAAGCCGATCCTGCGCAGAGCCGGCGAAGAGGACCGGATGCGCCATGCGGAAAATCAGGAAAAGCGCGCATCGGCGATGGCGCTTTGTCAGGAGAAAATCGACAAGCACGGACTCGATATGAAGCTGATCGATGTGGAATATACGTTCGATCATTCGAAGATCATCTTTTACTTTACTGCGGACGGGCGCGTGGACTTCCGGGAGCTCGTCAAGGATCTGGCGAGTGTGTTCCGCATGCGCATCGAGCTGCGTCAGATCGGCGTGCGCGACGAAACGAAGCTGCTGGGAGGAATCGGATCGTGCGGGCGTGCGCTGTGCTGCCATTCCTGGCTGGCCGACTTCGAACCGGTATCCATCAAAATGGCGAAGGTTCAGAATCTGTCGCTCAACCCGGTTAAGATATCGGGAATCTGCGGAAGGCTCATGTGTTGCCTGCAGTTCGAAAACGATGTATATACAGAGCTAAAAAAGGGTATGCCCGAGCCGGGCGACCGCGTCTACACTGCGGACGGACCGGTGCTCGTCTGCGATGTCAATATTTTAGAAAACAAGATTAAAACGCGGCTCATACTCGAAGAGCGAACGAGCGAGCGTTCGGAAAAGCTGTCGACGGAGTACCACGTGTATCCGAAGGAAGAAATCACCCGCACGGCCCGCAAAGGCCGGGTCGAGCGAAGCGACGCCGGTGAGCGGAGCGAACGGGGCGATCGAACAGGCCGGTCGGTACGCAGCGAACAGGCGCCCGAAGAGGAGAGGGGAAAACCGCGCAGGAGAATGCGCCGCCCGAAGCCTTCAAAAGAGTAAAGGATTTTGACATAACAAGTGATGATACAAGCGAATATTTACCCGCATCCTCATCGATGAACGAAACAGAAACGGCGATTCTCGCTGTTTCTGTTTCTCTCGGGTTTTGTGTTTCCGGATCTACAAATTTTTGAGCTCTCCCAGACATTTCTTGCAGATATTCTTCCCCTGCACCGAAACGATGTCCGTGGCATCGTTGCAGAAAATGCAGGCAGGTTGATACTTCCGCAGGATGATATCATTTTCTTGAACGAAGATTTCTATGGGGTCCCCAATCTCAAGCTCAAACGTGCGGCGGAGCTCCATGGGGATGACAATCCGCCCGAGCGTATCCAGTTTCCTTACGATCCCGGTAGCTTTCATATCTCTAACCTCCTGATATAATAAGCAGTGTTGATACACGAGTCATTATAATAGCATTAAGAAATAAAAGCAAGCTTATTCAATTATTTCCTGTCTATTTTTTCTTGTTCTTTGTCAGGTTGATAAGATTGGCCAGCGCGCTTGTGAGGCTTCCCATCGCAGAGAGCGTGCTTTTTTTGTACCGCACGGTGCTGGCTACGTCGCCCAGGGAGCCGCTCAGATCGCTGACGATGCGTTGAGCGTCTGTGATACCGACCCGGGCGGTATCGGTGATGTGAGACGTGTCGTCCATGACCTTTGCCAGGGACTTGGCTGTGGGCATCAGATTGCGGACGAGTATGATCAGCTGCACCAGCAGCACGATCGCAACGACAATCAATACTGCAAGCAGGGCGTCGAACAGAGAAATGGTAATGGTCATGACATGCTCCTATCGCACTGGCTCAGTCGGTTTTCTTCTATCATTATCTACTATTTACTTCCAGTTTACAACCGCTTTTCGCAGACGGCCGGCGCTTTTGACAAACACAGTCGAATTTTGTATAATTACCTGGATATTCAACGGATACAGTCGGCGATACGGAGGTCGATTTGGCAAAATTCATCGTGGAACAATCGGGACCGCTCAGAGGCGAAGTGGATGTGAGCGGGTCTAAAAATGCGGTTCTTCCGATCTTGGCTGCGACGCTCATGGCCGAAGGAAAATGCGAGATTTACGATGTCCCCAATCTGAGGGATGTCGATGTGATGTGCAGAATCCTTCGAAGCATGGGTGCTTCGGTGGAGGAAGACTGGGAGACGCATACGATCACGACCGAGATCGGCAGCGTTCTGGCCGACGAAGTTCCCTACGAGCTGGTCAAGCGCATGAGAGCTTCCATCTTTGCGATGGGGCCGCTGCTGGCGCGCACCGGAAAGGCCCGAATTGCACTCCCGGGAGGCTGTTCCATCGGGGATCGGCCGATCGATCTGCACAATAAAGGCATGCGGTCGCTCGGAGCGCGCGTTACGACCGACCTGGGCATGGTCGAGGTGGAAGCCGAAAAGCTGCAGGGTTCGCTGATCTATCTGGACTTTCCCAGCGTCGGTGCGACGGAAAACATCATGATGGCTGCGACGATGGCCGAGGGACTCACGACGATCGAAAACGCAGCGGAGGAGCCGGAGATCGTCGATCTGGCCAACTTCCTCAACAAGATGGGAGCGCGCATCAAGGGGGCCGGAACGGATACGATTCGGATCGAAGGAGTGGAGAAGCTCCGCGGAGCGCGTCACACGGTGATTCCCGATCGCATCGAAACCGGCACGTTTATGGTCGCGGCAGCTATTACCCGGGGCGACGTTCTGATACGCAACTGCGTGCCCGACCACGTAAAACCCGTCATCGCCAAACTGATGGAGTGCGGCGTTACCGTCAACGACGAGGTGGAGGGCCTGCGCGTGCGCGGGGATATCCGCAAGCTGGTGGCTACCGATATTAAGACGATGCCCTACCCTGGCTTCCCGACCGACATGCAGGCGCTGTTCATGGCGTTGCTTTCCACGGTCGACGGAGCCAGTACGGTGATTGAGACGGTGTTCGAGAATCGGTTTATGCACGCAGCCGAGCTTTCACGGATGGGAGCGAACATCAAAGTCAACGGGAGAACGGCAATCGTCCCCGGAAAAAACCCCCTCGTGGGGGCGCAGGTGATTTCGACGGATCTTCGCGCAGGTGCTGCGCTGGTACTGGCCGGACTCATGGCGAAAGGAACCACAGAAATTTCGGAGATCTATCACATCGAACGCGGGTACGATTCGTTTATGGAAAAGCTCGTATCGCTCGGTGCGAATATCAGGCGGTGTGAGGACTGATGTCTTCCTCTTTGGGCTCGACCGCTTCGAACGTTCCGCCCAGCGCCCGATACTGATCCCAGAACTCAGGCCAAATTTTATCGACTGCCCGTTCGTCCAGCACGAACGGTTTTTTTATGGTTGGAGCCGCCAGTGCAAATGCGATGGCGATGTGCGCATCGCCCTGGCAGTCGACAAAGAAATCATCCGGATAATCAAAATGCCCGGTTCCGTCGGATTCGAAGCCGTCGTCGGTCTCGTGCATGTCGGCGCCCATGTCGCGCAGGATCGCAGCGATCGTCTTTAAGCGATCCGTTTCCTTATACCGGAGCTGAGGCACGCCGGACAGGTGGAGTGCGCCGGATTTCGCCGCAGCGACGACGGCGATCAGAGAAGCGAGTTCGGGATAGTCTCTCGCATCGACGGTGATATCACGAAAATCGGTGACGAGCTGCGAGTGCATCTCCGTGAGGTTCCGATAGCCTTGCGGCGAGTCTGCAGGCAAGTCCGTGCAGACGATGGATCCGCCCTGTTCCTGCGACAGCGCTCCCGCCGTGAGCCACAGGGCGGCCAGAGACCAGTCGCCGGCCACGGAGATGTTGTCGGGAGAAAGGTAAACCTGCCGTCCCGGTATCGCGATTTCTTCTTCCCCGATCTCTACGTCGATGCCGAACTGAGCCAGAACGTCGAGCGTCATTTCGATGTGTCCGCCCATCAGCACGGGCGGCTCGATTCGCACGGTGCTCGACGAAGAGAGGATGGGGGCCGCCAGCAGGATGCTGCTGACATATCCGTGGCTCAACGTGCCGTCGAAGTCGTATTCGCCACCTTCGAGGCGTCCCTGCATCGTGAGGGGAAACGTAAAGCCTGTAAACGTCGTACCCCGCAAGGCCATGCGTCCGGCCAGCGGAAACAGAGGTCGTTTTACCAGGGATTCGGATGCGGTGCAATCCGCCTGGAATCCATAGGCGGCGGCGATGGCAAGCGCGTAGCGCGACGCCGTCGCACAGCGTTCGAAGTCGAAATCGACCCGCGGGACCGGTCTGGTCTTTGCAAACGGATGGATGATCAGCGTATGCGCTCCGCTGTGCTCCACCGTGCTGCCCAGCGCTTCCAGACAGCGAATCGACGTGTGGATGTCTCCGCACATCGGGATGCGGTGGATGGCTGTGGGTGAATTGGAAACAGCGGCTGCAAACAACAACCGCTGCGCGTGGGCTACGGACGAGGGCGCAGCCAGTGTTCCTGAAAAAACGGCAGGAAAAATCCGTATCATAATCTACCTCCATTAATGCTTCTACAGTATAACTTCTCGGCATTCTCTCGTCAAGAAAACACCGTTGTGCTATACTCAAATGAAGACTGCGCTGCCCGGAGAGGAGGACTGCATGAATATTTCGGATGTGGAAATGAAGTATCTGAAGCTTCTGTCAAAAAGCTACGGCACGATTGAAGCTGCGGCCGCTGAGATCATCAACCTCACGGCCATCCAAAACCTTCCCAAAGGGACGGAACACTTCCTCAGCGACATTCACGGAGAATACGAGTCGTTTCTCCACATTCTGAGGAACGCTTCGGGCGTCATCAAACTGAAGATCGACGAAACGTTTCGCGAGCTGTCGGCCGCCGACCGAAAAAGCCTTGCGACGCTGATTTATTATCCTGAAGAAAAGCTGGAGCAGGTCCGGGCGACGGAAGAGGACATGCCGGAATTCTACCGGCGGTCGCTGCACCGGCTCATCCGTCTGCTGGAGGTCGTCACCGTCAAATACACGCGCTCGTATGTGCGCAAGCAAATTCCGCAGGAATACGCCTACATCATCGAGGAACTGCTGTACGGCAGCAGCACGTCGGCCGAAGACCGCATGCTGTACAAGGAGAACATCATCGACTCCATCATCGATCTCGAGGCGGCGGAAGATTTTATAGAAAGCATGTGCGATTTAATCTCCAGGATTTCCGTGTATCACCTGCACATCCTGGGGGATATTTTCGACCGGGGACCGGGCGGTGACATCGTGCTCGAGGCATTGATGAACCACCACAGCGTGGATATCCAGTGGGGCAATCACGACATCCTCTGGATGGGCGCTGCGGCCGGTAATCAGGCTTGCATCGCCAACGTCATCCGCATCTGTACCCGCTACGACAATCTCCACACGCTGGAAGTGGGGTACGGCATCAGCCTGCGGCCGCTCGTCATGTTCGCGCTCAACACGTATCACGACGATTCCTGCCCGAACTTTAAGGCGGTTGCCTCGCTCGAAGATGCGCTGTACGCGACCGACCTGGAGAGCCTGGCCAAAATCAGCAAAGCGATCGCCGTCATGCAGTTTAAGGTGGAAGGGCAGCTGATCGAACAGCATCCGTATTACGAGATGGATGCACTGCGGCTGCTGCACTGCGTGGATTACGACAACTATACGGTCACGATCGACGGGAAGACCTATCCGATGAACAACCGGTTTTTCCCCACGATTGATCCGGACGATCCGTATCGCCTGACCGACGAAGAGGAAGCGGTGATGAACCGCCTGCGGAGCGCTTTTCTGGAAAGCGAAGTGCTGCAGAGCCATGTGCGCTTTCTGTTTTCCAAAGGGAGCCTCTATAAGAAGTACAACGGAAATCTCCTGTTTCACGGTTGCATGCCGCTGGAGAAAAACGGGGAGTTTTCGTCCATTCGCACAAGCGACGGCGTCATGAAGGGAAAAGAGTGGTTCGACTACGCCGAGCAGCTCGTTCGCATCGGCTACTTCGGGAGTCCGACCGATAAAAACAAGAAGCGCGGCATCGACTTTTTCTGGTACCTCTGGTGCGGATACAAATCGCCTTTGTTCGGGAAGAAGAAAATTACGACATTTGAACGGCTGTTTGTGGAGGACCCGGAGACGTGGGTCGAAGAAAAGAACCCGTATTATAAGCTCGTCGACGACGTGAGCGTTGTGGAGCGCATTCTGGAGGAGTTCGGTCTCGACAAGGACACGGGTCATATCATAAACGGGCACATGCCGGTGAAGGAGGGGACGAATCCCGTGCGCGCCGGCGGGAAAGCGTTCGTAATCGACGGCGGTCTGGCAAAAGCCTATCGAAAGACGACGGGCATTGCCGGCTATTCGCTGATCTATAATTCGTACGGCTTTATCCTGGCGGCGCACGAACCGTTCGACTCCAAGCTGAAGGCGGTCGCCGAGGAGACGGATATTCTGTCGACGCAGGTGGCTAAGGAAGAAGTCAGTCGCCGGATGCTCAACAAACACACCGACACGGGTAAGGCGCTGCAGGAGCAGGTGGACGGCCTCATGAGGCTGCTGGAGGCTTATCGCCGGGGAATCATCAAGCCGGACGGCGCGTAGAGGCTAGCGGTTGAGGCAAACGGGCTTTAATCGCATTTAATCGCATTTAAATTCTAAGAATTAAAAAGCGGGTGCCGATCGCACCCGCTTTTGCATAATCACAAGCCGATCGCACCCGCTTTTTTTATAACCATAAGCTGTCCGGTCTTATTCGGTCATGATGGCCTGGATCACGTGGTCGGTTTCCGCCATGCCCTCGCATCCCATGCGGCCGATGTTGCGGATCGTCTGCTCCACATCGTCGGCGATGATGCCTTCGCCACCGCGGAAGCGCTTGCCCGCCTGGCTCATTTCGTATCCGAGAATGCCGCAGTCGACGGCATAAGCCACCTTGGCGGCACAGGACGGCTTCGCGCCGTCGCACACCGTGCCCGATATGATCCCTAGGCAGTTGGAGACCGTTTCGGCGACCGTGCCGGCATCGGCCCCGAGCAGGTAGGCGATTCCGGCTCCGGCTCCGCAGCCTGCGCATACAGCACCGCAGAAGGCGGACATCATACCGATGCCCGTTTTTATGTGCAGCGCCACGAGGTTCGCCACGCACAGGGCGCGCAGCAGCTCCTCTTCCGTTTTCCCCAGTTCCCTTGCATAGGTGATGACCGGCATCGAAGCGGTGATGCCCTGGTTGCCGCTGCCGGAGACGATGATGACCGGTCGTTCACAGCCGCTCATGCGGGCGTCCGCACCGGCTGCAGCTGCTGCAATCGCCTTTGTCCGCACGGAGTCTCCCCGTGTATCGGTGATGGTCCTGCCGATGTGCGCACCCCAGTCGCCTTCCAGGCCCTCCCGGGAGATGGCACTGTTGAACTCAATCTGCCGGCTGAGCGGCTCGCGGATATCGTCGATGTCTGCTGCTTCTGCAAAAGCGACGATGTCCTTCACGTTGAGCCGGCCTTTATGGCCCGCTTGCGCGCTGCGTTCTTCGTCTTTTTTCTGGAGCAGCGGTTGTCCGTCGCGCTCGATGCAGACGATGTTCGCATGCCCGCCTTTGATATGCGCCATCGCAGAGCGTCCATCTTTTTTTACGTGCACGATAATTTCGAGCAACTCGTCCCCGAACGTGGGCGAAAGGCTGAACGCGGCGCTTTCCAGGTAATTGTGAATCTGCTCCTTTTGTTCGTCTGTAATTTCCGAAAGGACTTCGAGTCCCTGATCCGCACGTCCGCCGATGATGCCGGCTGCCGCTGCTGCTTCCACGCCGATGAGTCCGCCGGTATTCGGGACGGTGACGCTTTTGGCGTTTTTAAGGATATTGCCGCTCACTTTGATATCGACGATATCGGGAATGACCCCAAGAGCTTCCCGGGCGGCAGCTGCACAGTACGCAATGGCAACCGGCTCCGTACAGCCCATGGCCGGTACCAGTTCTTCCCGCAGCATGTGCACATATGCTGCGTATGTGTCGCTATGTTTTTCCATGAATGTTCCTTTCCGCGTCAGATGGCTTCAGCGCTATCGCCCGTTGATCAGGAGCTCCTTCAGCGTTCGCTTGGGTACGTAATGCACGTCGTTTTCGTCTCTAAAGTAGTTGATGTCCGCCCCTTCTTCTGCGTCAAGCAGGACGATTGTTTCGTCCGGTTTGCCGATGGCGACGACGAGGACGGGACGAAGCGTCTCCGGCAACTGCAGAGCCTGGGAAATCTGCGCCGGATTGAAGTTGCCGATGAGGCAGCCGCCGAGCCCCATAGCTGTCGCGCCGAGGACGATGGTCTGGGCGACGATGCCCGCATCTTTCCAGAAACGATCAACGCCCGGCCCGACGGCCGCATCATGGCAGATGACGATGAATGCAGTCGGGCAGTGCCCCGGTTTTGGAATCTCCGCAGGCTGAAGTGCCCGGGCCCATTTTGTGAGGGGTTGAATCTTCGCATTCGCCTCGGCATCACAGGACAGATAGTACTTAAAAGGCTGCATGTTGACCGACGAGGGGCAGAAGCGCGTCAGCTCCACAAGACTTTCCAGCTGGTCACGCGTCACCTCGACCGATTCGTCGTAATTGCGGTAGCTGCGATTTTTTTTGTTCAGTTCTAAAAAATCCATGACATCTCCTCTCCACGTGCTGTTTTCTCTTAGAATACCACATTCCTCCATGTCTGCAAACGATGATCGGCGATAGAAATCCGTTTCTGAACAGTAAAAATATTCCTAAAACAAGGCGGGTATGGTATAATATTACTCATTACAAGGTAAGTGATAAACGGCATATAGAAAAGAGGAGGTTAGGTGTGTTTGCAGAAAAATTGAATTTTCTCATGAGCATCATCGGCATCAGCGGAGGAGAACTGGCGCACGCCGTCTCGCTGGACCCCTCCTACATCAGCCGGCTTCGCAGCGGCAAGCGATCGCTTCCTAAAGGACAGCGTTTCCTGGACGACATCGCCGCTTATTTTGCGACAAAGGTACATACGGAATATCAGATCAAGCTGCTGAGTGAAGCCATGTCCTATGCAGGCGAATGGCCCCAAGAAAAAGAAGCGGCACAGCGGCTGATTTATGACTGGCTGCACACGGAACAGGATTCCCAGCGCGATACGATTATGAATATTCTGCAGGGTGCCGTATCGTCGTTTTTGCTGGATGCGGTGCTGTCGCCTGACCGCGATCCGGACCTGAGCACAATCGGCAGCGACGTCCGGGAATACTACTACGGGTGCAGCGGCAGGCAGGAGGCGTTTCTTCATTTTTTAGCGGTGGCTCTGCGAGCTCCGGCCGGTCAGGATATGTATCTGTTCACCAGCGAAAGTGTCGAGTGGCTTGCGGGTGACGGAGACTTTTCCGCCAGCATCTCTACGCTCCTCACGGAGTTCGCCCAGAAGCAGCGGCGGCTTAAAATTGCACATCCGATTCAACAGAATGTTACAGATCTGATACACCGCCTTCAGCGGTGGGCCCCGGTGTACCTTACGGGGTTTGCGGAACCGTATTACTATCCGAAAGTTCGTTCGGATTTCTTTCTGCGAACGCTGTTTGTCGTGCCGGGCACGGTAGCCATGGTATCGGGCTCTCTGGAGGGCAGCAGCGCCGAGAGCGTAACGGTCATCGCATCTGAGCCCCGCGCTGTCGAAGCGGCTACGATGGATATGGAGTATCTTCTTTCGCTGGCCAAACCTCTTGCGCGCGTCTTTACTCCGGGCAACCACAGCGGCATCACAGAATTGCTTAAGGACTTTTACAACAAAAAGGAACCGATGCTCGTCATCCACGATCACCTTGCACCGTTTCCGGGCACAACCCCGAATTCGGGTGCCGATTTCCCCGCCGAGCCGGATTTACAGAATTACGCCGTTGTCGAATCCATCATCCGTTCGTCACCCTATACGGAGGTGATTGCCAAGCCGGATTTGGATGTAATCCGTTCCGGAAGCATCCCGATTCAGTTGACGGAGCTGGCGCCGGACGGCCCGCGATACCTGTCAAAAGAAGAGTATGTCAACAATTTAGATCATACGATTCGCCTGCTCGAAAAAAACAGAAATTACCACATACTCATCGTGCCGCAGACATTTTTCAATTTCTATCTGTGCATAAAGAAAGGAGTGGGCGTGCTCATTTCAAAGCCTGACCGGAATGCGGCTACGTTCTTTGTGGAGCAGAGCAATGTGCTGGAGATTGTCTGGGAGTATGCGAATGCCGTTATGAAGAGAGTTGAGAGAACCGATAAAGAATCCGCACTGGCCGAACTTCGGGAACTGCGCGACGCTTTGGCCGAATAGGCAGTCAACGAAATATAAGAGCTTCATTCACGAAAAAAGCGGCACAGGGCCGCTTTTTTCGTTTCTTTTTATTTATTTCCGGCCATCGGAAGCCTAGTTGGCCTCCAGTTTTTTCTTGTCTTCGTACCAGATTGCAAAGTCCGGATCCACTTCGCCGATGCCCATGTGGCGAGCCTTGTAGTCCTTGAGGAGTTCGAGGAACTTGCCCATCAGGAAGATCATGGCGATGAGGTTGGCGAATGTCGGTACGCCTGTGCCCAGGTCGACGATGCCCCAGACTCTGGCAGAAGCAAACCCGCTGTTGATCGTCAGGAATACGGCCAGGAAGCCGGGAATCGAATACGTAACCTTCAGCAGGAATACGATGCCGCGACGAACTGAAGAGTCTTCGCCGAATGCGTGCCGCAGCAGCGTGTCGTAATAGGTAAACCAGCCGGTGCTTGTCGTGAGCGCAAACAGGAAAGTACAGATTGCGATGACGACACGGCCTGCATAGCCTACGCCGATTTCAAACGCTGCGAGCGTCAGCTCAGCACCGCCCATACCGGAATCCCAGATGCCGGTCGCCATGATTGTGAGCGCCGTGATGGAGCAGACGATGATGGTGTCGACGAATACTTCGAAGCAGCCCCACAGACCCTGCTCGCAGGGGTGATCGACGACCGCTGTGGCGTGGACCATCGGGGAGGAACCCCAGCCGGCTTCGTTGGAGTACAGCGCTCTCTTGAGTCCTGTCTGGATGACGACAGCAGTCGTAGCTCCGGCGAATCCGCCAGTTGCCGCTGTGCCTGTAAACGCATACTTAAAGATCATGCCGAATGCTTCGGGCATCGTACCGATGTTGCGGATGATGATGAAGAGTCCGAATACGGTGTAAAGGATGCACATAAACGGTACGAGTTTTCCGGCCCAGGTTGCGATACCCTGCAGGCCGCCCCAGACGATGACGTAGACCATCAGCGAATAGAATGCCGCAACGGGCACCATGCCGATGGACGGGAACGTCGTGTGGATCGCTTCTGCGGTGTTGTAGCACTGCATGGTCAGGAAGAATGCGATGTACAAGCCTGCACCGAAGATGATGGCGAGAATCTTGTACGCGCCGCCCCAGCCTTTTTCTTCGCCGAGACCTTTTTGCATGTAGTACGTCGGTCCGCCGACATAGCGGTCACCCCAGATGTCGGGCTCCCTGTAGTACAGAGCCAGCGATACTTCGGCCATCTTGGTCATCATGCCTACGATAGCGCAGATCCACATCCAGAAGATGGCTCCCGGTCCGCCGATGGCTACGGCAGATGCAACGCCGCCGATGTTTCCGGCACCTACGGCGCCGCCGACTGCGATGCTCGCAGCTTCCGCTGCAGAAATGGTTCCTTCACCTTCGCCCTTGGTCTGCTTCAGAACGGCACCGAAGGTCATCTTCATGATGTACCCGATGTGCCGGATCTGGTAGGCTCCGGTGAAGAGCGTCAGGGCGATCCCGACGCCGAGCAGCATGATCATCAGGGGCGGACCCCAGACGAATGCGTTCGCTTGGTCGATAAAATCGAAAAATCCCATTATTTCACCTCCAAAGATATGAAATAAAAATGAAAAGAAATAAATTACACCCTCATAGTAAAGGGTGTCGGGTCGGGTGTCAATGCGATAACGGCATATATTGCTGCGTTGGGGCCATTTCGCAAGAATTAATCTGCTAGTCACGATGATTGACATAATTATATTTAGCTGTCACGATGATTGACATCAATATTTCTATGCGTCATCTGTATTGCCAAAACAATGCGCTGCTCCTGCACTTAAAACCTGTTTATAATCTTCTTTTGAGTTGATATTTGCAAACAGCTCCGGGCGGTAGAAGGGATTCCCGGTAGCTTCGACCGTTTCGGTACGGAGATGAGTTGCGATAAGCGACGATAATTTCAATTTTCCGGATTGCAGCGCATCGCAGAAGATATCGGCAGCAGAGGTATGGAGAAGCAGGGGAAACAGCCGCCGTGCTCCGCTCTCCGTAAAAAAGAGCGCATCGATATTCGGGCTTCTTCTTTCTGTCAAAATATGCAACATGGAAGCATCGAACAGAGGCATGTCACACGGCAAGAACAATACCCACGGTTGGGTGCTCATCGACAGCACCTCAGAGATTCCTCCGAGGGGCCCTTTCCCGGCAACCCGATCCCGCACAATGGTAAATCCGGAGATCTCCTCCAGCGAATCATCTGCAGCGAGAGACACGTAACGGGGACAATATCCTTCTGTCAGGGCGAGCGCACGTTGAAACAGAGTGACATCCTGAAATATCAGTTGCCGTTTGTCTTCACCCATGCGGGTAGAACGGCCTCCCGCAAGCACGCAGGCTGCGATATCCGGCATGCCCGTCTCTGATGCCGGTCCGCTCTTATGGCTGGACATTTGCTCCAAATTCCGTTTCAACTTTCCCTCCTCACTCGAATCTCCATCAAGTCTATCACATTCCCCGAGTCAATCATAGAATCCGGTCTGCATCGAAACCTCCACCCGGTGAATTTGCGCGACGGCTTTTGAGGAAATTCTGCGCAATTTCTTGCAAATGGGACTCGATCCGATATACTGATACTAGGTTGCCGCCGTTGGGGTAGCGGCAGTGGAAAGGATGAATACCATGATCAATCAAATCACAGCATTCATTAAGGAACACGACCCGGAAGTCGGGGACGCGATCGAAAAAGAGTTGATGAGGCAGAGGCGAAATATCGAGCTCATCGCTTCGGAGAACATCGTGAGCCCGGCCGTGATGGCGACTGCGGCTTCTGCCGGTACGAACAAATATGCGGAAGGCTATCCCGGCAGGCGGTATTACGGCGGTTGCGAATTTGTAGACATTACAGAAAACCTGGCCATTGAGCGTGCAAAAGAGCTCTTCGGAGCCGGGTTTGCCAATGTGCAGCCTCATTCAGGCGCTCAGGCCAACTACGCCTGCTACATGGCGCTCATCGAACCGGGCGACACGGTGCTGGGCATGAACCTCGATCACGGCGGGCACCTGACGCACGGGAGCGCTGTCAACTTTTCCGGAAAGTATTACAACATCATTCCCTACGGTGTTACGGACGATTCGAATGTGATCGATTACGATGCGCTCAGAAAGCTCGCGCACGAACACCGACCGAAGATGATCCTGGCCGGAGCTTCGGCGTATCCGAGGGTGATCGATTTTGAAATATTTTCTGACATTGCAAAAGAAGTCGGCGCCTATCTGATGGTCGACATGGCGCACATCGCAGGGCTTGTGGCGGCAGGTCTGCATCCCAATCCCATGCCGTATGCAGACGTCGTAACGACGACGACGCACAAGACGCTCCGCGGGCCGAGGGGCGGCATGATCCTGACTAACGACGAAGCGATTGCGAAAAAGATAAATTCAGCGGTATTCCCCGGCACGCAGGGCGGACCGCTTGAGCACATCATCGCGGCGAAGGCCGTGGCTTTCGGCGAGGCACTGAGGCCGGAGTTCAAAGCGTACCAGCAGCAGACGGTCCGGAATGCACAGGCGCTGGCCGACGGGCTGCTGTCACACGGTTTTGATCTCGTGTCGGGCGGGACGGACAATCACCTGATGCTCGTCGACCTACGGAACTTTAAGAAAACCGGACAGGATATGGAGACGATGCTCGACGAGGTATACATCACGGTCAACAAGAATAAAATCCCCAACGACCCCGAAAGCGCCGCAAGGACGAGCGGCATCCGCGTGGGCTCCCCGGCCGTCACGACGAGAGGCTTTGTCGAAGAAGACATGAGACAGGTCGCAAAGCTCATCTACTGGACGGCGAGCGACTTTGAGCACAGAGCGGACGACATCCGCAGCGAAGTCGAGGCGCTGTGCAAGAAGTATCCGATCTACGAATAGGCCGCTTCCACAAATTATGCGTTGAGGACGACGAGGTCGGTTCGCCTGCCGGTGCGGCAATACACCTCTGCGTGGAGCGTTTCCGCAGCGGTAGCGGCATACACAATCTCGATTTCCTCTCCGCCGTCTTTCCCAATGAATGTCGCGATGTCTCCGGGCTCTGCCCCGGGGACATCTGTTATATCCAGACCCAGTTGATCCATGCACACGAGCCCTGCGAACGGAACCCGGATGCCCTTTACGATCGCCTCGCCTCTGCCGCAGGCCAGCTTGCGGGACATGCCTTCCCAATATCCCAGCGGCATCACGGCGATGCGGCTCTCCCGCTGAGCGCAGAACATCGTGCCGTAGCCGAAGCACTCGCCTTTCTGCAGCGTTCGGATCATTGCGATTTTTGAGCGCAGAGATATGAGGGGCCGAAGATCGTGCACGATGCTGGATTTCTGAGGTTCGCGATTGCCCATGCCAAACAGCATGGCTCCGACGCGGACGCAGTCGCAGGCGATGTCGCGATAGTTGATGAGTCCGTAGGTGTTTTGCAGATGGGTCATGGGGACTTCGACTCCCATGGACTTCAGCTTTTCGATCAGATCGAAGAATCGGCCGGCCTGCATGCGCGTGTAGGCGATGTCGTCGGGAGCGATGCTGTCCGTCGAAGCGAAGTGCGAGTAGATGCCGCGGTAGTTGAGGTGCTCAAGGGCGAGCATCTCTGCGGCTTCTTCCGGATTTCGGGCGTCGATGCCGAGCCGGTGCATGCCGGTGTCGATTTTCAGATGCACATCGAGTTTGCGTCCGAGCGCAGCGGCGGCTTGGTTTAAGAGGAGCCCGTGACGGCGATCGATGACGGTCTGAGCGATGCCGTATTGCATCAGCTCGGTTGCAAACAGCGGATCGGTATACCCAAGGATTAAAATTTCGCCTTTGATCCCCGCTTCTCGAAGCTCGATGGCTTCGTCGAGGGCGGCGACTGCGAATTTTGTAATCCCCATATCTTCGAGGCAGGGCGCTGTGATGCCCGCCCTGTGGCCGTATGCATCGGATTTTACCACAGCGATGATATCCGTGCCCGGCTGCAGCAGGGATCGTATGGTGCGTATATTGTGCCGCAGTGCATCCAGGTCCAGCTCGATCCACGTCCGGCTGCAGGCCCGTTCCGATAAGCCGTAATAAATATTTGCCATCCTAAAGCTCCTTTCACTTGATATTTCTGCTCCGGGCGAGTGAGTTTATGTGCACGGACGCACGTTGCCCGGGTACGCAGTGTGCGCCCGTTATTAAGCCGTTTCGCCGCCGTCGATGGGAATGTGCTGACCGGTGATGTACTGTGCCTGGTCCGATGCCAGAAACGCATACAGGGCCGCGACCTCTTCAGGTTGGGCGTGCCGCTTCATGGGGATGCCTTCGTTGACGACTTCCAGCATCTCGTCGGTGTATTCGGCCCGCTGCATCGGTGTGAGCACGTAACCGGGACACACCGAGTTGGCCCGGATGTATGGAGCACATTCCAGAGCGATCGTCCGCCCGAGCAGGATGACGCCGGCTTTCGATACGTTATAGTCTGTATAGTACGGATGGGCGTTCATTCCGTTGTTGGACGCCGTCAGCAGGATGACTCCCGATTTTTGCGGCATCATGCGGTCGACGGCCTCCTTGCAGCACAGGTACATGCCATCCAGATTGATGCCCAGCACTTTTTTCCACTGCGCAAAATCTGTATCGACAAACTTATTGCGGATGCTGATACCGGCATTGGAAACCAGAATGTCGATGCCGCCCAGCACGCGGTCGGATTCGATAAATCCGTTTCGCACGCTCTCTTCGCTGCTCACATCCACCTGCACGATGCCGGCCAGCCCGGGCAGCGCCTCTCTCGCCTCTGCAAATGCGGCTTCGTTGATATCGAATACGACGACCCGGGCACCTTCGTCGATGAACCTCTTCGCTGTCGCCATGCCGATCCCGCTGGCCCCGCCCGTCACGATGACCCTCTTGTCTTTTAAATCCGGATACTGTGCCATGATCTACCTCCTGATATCAATCCGCATAGAATATTTTTATTCCTGTACTATTTATATTACACGCTCGCCGGCAAATATGCGACTGTTGTTTTACCGGATGTTTATGATAGACTGGACATATACAGACGCTATTACGTTTTATGCAACAGGAGGTTTCCCAATGCACCGCAAAAAACTGAGCTTCGCCACGCTGTGTGCGCACAACAACAATCACCTGAAAGACGGAGGTCTAAAGCCGACTGTTCCGCCGCTTCATCAGTCGACGAGCTTTCATTTCGACAGCACGGAAGACGGCGCAAATAAATGCCAGGACTACGACTGTGGATACGCCTACACGCGCGACTGCAATCCCACGAACATGTATCTGGGTGACAAGATCGCCGAGCTCGAAGAAGGGGAGGCCGCCATGGTGTTTGCTTCCGGAGCCGGCGCAGTGAGCGCAACGCTGTTCATGATGACCGCTGCCGGGGACCACGTCATCGCAGACGACACGCTGTACAGCGCATCGCACAACGTGCTCGACACCATCCTTCCCCGCTACGGCGTGGATGTGACGTTCATGGATACAGGGGATGTGGAGCTTCTCGAAAAGACGATCAGGGATAACACGAAATTAATCTATCTTGAGACACCCGCCAATCCGACTATGAAGGTGGTCGACCTGCCAAGAATTGCCGAAGTCGCCAGGAAGCACGGCGTAAAGACCGTCGTGGACAGCACGTTTGCGACTCCGTATCTGCAAAAACCGATTACCCAGGGTATCGATGTGGTCATCCACTCTACGACGAAGTTTCTCGGCGGGCACGGTGACGCACTCGGCGGTGTGGTCGTGTCGAAAAAGGATTTTATCAAAGAGTTGAACCTGACGTCGCTGCAGAACATCGGAGCTGTGGCAGCGCCGTTTAACAGCTGGCTCATCCTGCGTGGGCTGAAGACGCTGCACCTGCGGATGGCATGGATGTGCGACAGTGCGATGAAGATTGCCGCGTGGCTCGAAAACCATCCGAAGGTCGACACGGTCAACTATCCGGGCCTCGCAGGCAACCCGTACCACGAAATCGCGAAACGCACGATGAGGGGATACGGAGCCATGATTTCTTTCGAGCTGAAGGGCGGCATGGAAGCGGGGCGGACGCTCATGGATGGCATCGAACTCTGCAGCATGGCCGTAAGCCTGGGGCATGCCGATACGCTTATCCAGCACCCGGCCTCCATGACGCACTGGTACACGAGCAAAGAAGATCGCCAGAAGACCGGAATCACAGACGGACTCATCCGGCTCGCCGTGGGGCTCGAGGCGCCGGAGGATATCATCGACGATCTCGCACAGGCGCTGGAGCGCGTATAGCAACGTATTACATGAATAGTAAGAATTGAAGTAGATACTTGTAATATTTTTGATAGGAGTGAATACATTGATCACAATCCGGGGAAACTATGCAGAGGCGATCATCTATGCGGATGCAGTGGAACCCGAAGCCCGCCGGCAGGTGCAGGAGCTGTGCGATCAGCCGTTTGCGGCCGATTCGCACATCCGCATCATGCCGGACGCCCATCCGGGCAAGGGGTGCGTCATCGGCCTTACGATGACGTATACAGGCAAAATCGTACCCAATCTTGTCGGCGTCGACATCGGCTGCGGCATCCGGACGATACGCATCGCGGAGAAGACATTCGATCCGGAGCGTCTGGACCGCATCATCCGACAGAACATCCCTTCGGGTTTCAATATTCGAAAAGCCCCGCACGCGCTGGTCGAAAGGGTGAATCTCGATCAACTGCACGCGCTTGCCCGTATCGACCGGAGCCGGGCAGAGCGCTCAATCGGCACGCTGGGCGGGGGCAATCACTTTATCGAAGTTGCGAAAGCCGACGACGAACTTTACCTTTTAATCCACAGCGGCAGCCGGCATCTGGGCAAACAGACTGCCGAGCACTATCAGAATCTGGCGATAAGGGGAAGCGGACCGCCCCGGCACCTCGCCTATGTGGAAGGGGAGGCACTCGGGCAGTACGTGGACGATGTTAAGATTGTCCAGGAGTATGCGGCTGTCAACCGACTGGCCATGGCGGAAACGATTCTGTCGCACATGGGCTGGACGGAGGTCGATGCGTTTGAAACCGTCCACAACTATGTCGATACGAAAGACCGCATCATTCGCAAGGGAGCGGTGTCGGCCGGACAGGGCCAGAGATTGATCGTTCCCATCAACATGCGCGACGGCAGTCTGCTGTGCGTCGGCAAGGGAAACGCCGAGTGGAACTTTTCTGCTCCGCACGGCGCCGGCCGCGTTATGAGCCGGGGTGCGGCGCGCAAGAGCATCACGATGGCGCAGTACGAAAAATCCATGGAAGGGATTTTTTCAACAGCTGTCTCGCATGCGACGATCGACGAGGCGCCGTTTGCCTACAAGCCGATGCAGGAGATTGTAGCGCACATCGGCCCGGCGGCGACGCTGCTTGCCGTCATCAAACCGGTGTATAACTTTAAGGCTGCGTAAGCAGTCGTGCGGTGCGCTGCCGGTGAGCTGCGGAATTCATAAGGAGGGACTCATGGAGAAAAAAGTATATCGACGCGAGACAGAACTCGCATACCGGGGTCATCACATTCCCGGTAAAATGGACGAACCCGAAGCGGATGCGCTGTATCTGACGAGCGCGTTCAATGTTAAGGACCTCGACGAGATGGAGTTTGTGTACGACGGGGGAGGATTTGCATATAATCGCACGAACAACCCGAATCGCACGGCGCTCGCGGAAGCGATGACGTATCTGGAAAGCGGAGAGGATTCCATCATCTGCGGGTGTGGCATGGCCGCGATCACCACGGCGCTCATGGCGCTTACAAGTTCAGGTGATCACATTCTTTCGGATATGACACTGTACGGAGATACGATTACCTTTATGAGCAGCGTATTCAAAAAATATGGGGTGGATGTCACCTACGTAGACTTTACTGATCACGAACAGGTCAAGGCAGCCATCCAGCCTAACACAAAGGTGCTATACGCCGAAACCATATGCAACCCGATGATGCTCGTTTCGGATATCCGGGCGCTTGCCGAAATCGCCCACGCTGGCGGCGCCAGGCTTATGGTCGACAACACATTTGCAACATCGGTCATGGTGCGGCCTATCGAGCTGGGTGCTGACATTGTCGTCAACAGCCTCACTAAATTTTACAACGGGCACAGCGACTGTTTGCTCGGTTCCATTACATCGACAAAAGATTTCATAAAAGAAGCGTACGATTTGCAGACGCTCCTGGGCACAGGATCCGATGCGTTCAACAGCTGGCTGGTCCTCCGTTCCCTGCGAACGCTGGATGTCCGGGTTAAGCAGCAGATCGACAATGCAGCCAGGTTTGCGGCCGCGCTCGAAAAGAATCCGAATGTACGCCGCGTCATGCACCCGAGCCTGACCGGGCATCCCCAGCACGCACTTGCGAAAGAACAGTTCGACTACGGCTACGGAGCGATGCTCAGCGTGTTGATGGCGGACGACGACCGTGAAAAAATGAATGCATTTATCGGAAAGCTTAGAATCGTCCGCTATGCGACGACGCTCGGCGGCTTTCGCACGACGATTTCGCATCCGGTCACATCGTCGCACTCCGGCATGTCTGAGGACGAGTATCGCAGACTCGGCATCAGTGCAGGTATGCTGCGCGTCTCTATCGGCATGGAAAATCCGAACGACCTGATCGAGGATTTCGAGCAGGCTCTGACCGTGTACGGCAAATAATAATAGCGCTATTCCAGGCTGAACTTGATTTCTCCGCCCGCAATCGCAGCGACGGCGGGCTGCGAATACGAGACATAACCAGAAAGATCTGTCATCACAAAGCGCAGCCAGTAGGTCCCGTCAGGTAGAGGGGCCCTGTAGAAGCTTGTCTGCGGTGAAACCGTAAACGATTCTCCGGGCACGTTCATCTGCCGGGACCAGAAGTCTTCTCCGAGCATTACGTATTCGATCGGTTCGACGATGTCCCCCTCCTGCAGGTAGCGGATTTCCTTTTGCATGGCGCCGCTGTCGTGCAGATCGCTTTCGACATATCCTAATTCATAGCGGTCGAGATCCAGGTCGTAAAGCACCCGGAGGTAGCAGCCGTCTCCATTGAGATAAATCGGCACGGAATGCGTCCGGTAGCGCTCGTTTTCCGACAGAACGCTCGCGCTGCACAGACTGTCGTCCAGATAGAATCCCGTACCCGTAAAGTCCGCCCGGAACAGGCCGGCATCCCACAGGCCGGATACATCGTCGGAAATGTCCATTTCCATCAACATGCCGTCGTGCCAGCGGTACAGTTGGAGTTCAACTGACGCCAGGATATCCATGATGTCGGCATGCAGCAGCATCGCCGGCGCGCCGTTCTGGTCGAGGTAGACAGGATGGTTGTCCGCGTAGATATCGTCGAATGTCAACAGGGGCTCAGCATCAGATGCAGGGGCGTAACCGCGGCCCAGCAGGAAAAGCATCATATCTGAGTTGAATTCTCCGCTTTGCATGTAGTCGTATAAGTAGTTGATGCCTTCTGCAGTTCGCAGATCGGCATAGGCCGTTAAATTATCCTGACTGCCGTCGAACGGGCAGTAAAAGGACAATCCGCCTGCTTCGAGCGCGTAGCGGCCGCGCACGTTGTACGGTACGCAGTTGCGCATTGCAGCCTGCAGTTTTCCCGCCTGCCTCGGCAGCACGTCGGTCATGCGGGCGGCCATCTGCCCCAGATCTGCCATGTTCGTGTATCCGGTCTCGTTCGAGTTTGGACCGAAACAGTCGATGAGCGAACAGGCCCGGGTAAACGCTGCGATCGCTTTCCGATCCTGCAGACCCGCCATCAGCAGTTCGGCGGAAAACTCCTCGTAGGCTTCGAACAGGCCGGAGGCTGCAGACAGATCTACCACCGACAGCGTAACGCTGTCGGCAAAGTTCGAATCCGCACACGCATCGTAATACGAGCTGCAGATCGACACGGCCAGGTCGAGCGCCGCCGTTTCCGGCTTTCGGGCCAGCGTCTCCATCATGCCCGTATAATCCCACCCGTCGAGCGGTTCGCCGTCCTGCGACGCCACGAGGTAGCGCGCCAGACCGTGGAACGAGCGGGCGACATCGATGGTGGCCATGAGGCAGGCATCAAAGCCGATGATGTCCAGCGGCGGAGCGGAAAGGTCGCTGCCTAGCGCCCGGGTAACTGCCCGCGTCATTTCGCCCAGGTCCAGCGAGTCCATGTCGTGCAGTTCGTCGAACGCAGCGCCTGCGAGCGAACCCCCGCCGTGATCCCAGATATTGAGTATCGTGCGCTTTGCAGGGTAGCGCTCGCTTGCGAACACAAGGAAATCGTAGAGGACTTGCTCCTGCCCCATGCTTGCAAGCGGAATTTCATCCACGAGCTCGAATCCGTTCCGGTCGTATACATATCGCTGCAGGCGGCTTGCGTCCACGGTATCGTTATCCCAGCTGTATGCACCGCCGGTCTGAATCACGACCGTGATGCCCGGGGGAAGTTCGACCTGGAGCATTTCGATCAGGTCATCTGTCGCCGATCCGAATCTCGTCTCGAGGTCGCTGCCGCAGAGATACCAGTACACAGCCCATTCGTCTTCTCCGGACTGTGCGCTGTCGCACGACATCAGAAAGACGAGGCTGATGAGCACGAGCCATGCGATCACTTTTTTCATGACGGCTCCTTTCGGTTTTCGGGAGCAGCGGTAAACGGTGGCTAAAATCAGCAAATCCTGTTCTGATAACTATATCATATTTGATTGTGCGATTTGACACAAGCGGGAAACCGATTTTTGACCCGGGCGGCTTGTTGTAGTACACTGTCTCTGTACGGAAACTGTTAGCGCAACGGATCGGAAGACCGGCTCTGAACAAAAGCCGTTGCCGGAAAGGGTCGATATGGCCAAAAAAACTGCGGGCGGAGTGCTGAGCGATCTCGCGAAGCCGGAAGACCTGCTGGAAACGCTGCAGGAGATCATCGAAGGGTCGTTTGACGGCATCCTGGTGACGGACGGAGATGGCAATGTGTTGCTCCTGAATCAGTCGTATGTCCGGAACACGGACCTCCGGAAGGAGGAACTGCTGGGGCACAATGTGCGCGAGCTGATTAACCCTGTCTGGATGAAAAACTCCGTGGCGCTTTTGGCCATCGAGCAGCGAAAACCGGTGTCCATGCACCACACGACGCGCCACAACAAGAGCATCATCGTAACCGGCACGCCTGTCTTCGACAAAGAAGGCGGCATAAAAATGGTGGTCGTCAACACGCGCGACATTTCTGAAATCTATGCGCTCAAAGAAGAACTCGACGATGCGCGGAAAATGGAAAAAGTCTACTACGACCGCCTGGAGGCTCTTACGCAGGACGAAAGACAGAAGGAAGGCATCGTCGTGCTGGACCGCAGGATGGAGGAGGTCTATGCGCTGGCCAACAAGGTGGCTGACTTCGACACGACGATTCTCATCTCGGGCGAATCCGGCGTCGGCAAG
>Ga0265293_10004482_pt1 | contig 24535 bp, 20 predicted proteins | sample Munlanlewell138R_FD_192505 | JGI IMG/M metagenome (GOLD analysis project Ga0265293, IMG submission 192505) | Leachate microbial communities from a municipal landfill in Southern Ontario, Canada - Leachate well 138R | ecosystem: Engineered > Solid waste > Landfill > Unclassified | place: Canada...
CTGGACCCTGGAGGACAACCACGCCATCAACCGCGCCATCGAGGCGGTGGGAGGCGTGCGCCACAAGACCTACCGCATGGTGCAGAAAGACCTATGAAGCTGGGCGCCGCATTGAGGTTGGTGTCAACCGACCTCGGGGCGCTCTTCCCGCGGGGCGAGGCCGGCAAGTACTGGTTCCTGCTCCTGGCTTCGCTGGCACTACAGGCCGCGTTCTGGTACGTCGCCACGCCCGGCCCCAGCCTCCTGCGCCTGGCGCCTCAGGTCCCACTCTCCGCCTTCAACAGCGTCGCCTGGAGCGTCCTACTGCTGCTGCTCATCCCCGCCGCCCTCTACCGGGCCCTGATCGGGCCGCTCAAGGGCGCGGGACTGCGGGTGGGCGATTGGCGCTTCGGGCTCGCCGCCGTGGTGCCGCTGGCGCTGGCCGCTGCCCTGCTCATGGTCCTCGTGAGCGGCGATCCGACCCTCACGGCGACGTACCCGTGGCCGGGCTCCTGGGCGGGAACGAGCCTGGGCAGCCTGGCGCTCTGGCTAGTCGTGTATGCGCTCTACTACCTGGCGTTCGAGGCCTTCTACCGCGGCTTCGTGATCGACGTCGCGCGGCGTGTGGTCTCCCCCACGGCCGCCATCTGGCTGAGCGTCGTCATGGCGACCCTCGTCCACTTGGGAAAGCCGTTGGCCGAAGTCATGGCCGCGGCGCCGGTGTCGGTGCTCTTCGCGGTCCTGGCCGTACGCAGCCGCTCGATCCTCTACCCCATGCTCCTGCACCTTACCTTCGGCTTCGCGCTCGACCTTGCCGTGTTGGCGCGCTCGGGTCACCTGCTCAACTGAGCCCAGGACTGCTACCGTCATGCTCATGGCCTTCCGTCGCAGCCCGCTTGCGGACTCTCGCACATGAGGGTCCTGGTCACCGGCGCACACGGCTTCCTGGGAAGTCACGTCTCGGAGGCCCTGCTGGCCAACGGCGACTCCGTGCGAGCGCTCCTGACGCCGTGGGGCTCGGACGCCAACCTCGCCCACCTGCGCCATCACGAGCGCCTCGAGGTGGTGCGTGCCGACCTGACCGCAGATGACAGCGCCCACGGGATGTGCGACGGCGTCGACGCCGTGGTGCACGCTGCCGCTCGCGTGGCGGACTGGGGCCCCTGGGACGCCTTCTACCGCACGAACGTCGTCGCGACGCGCGCCCTGCTGCACGAGGCTGCTCACGCCCGCTGCGGGCGCTTCCTGTTCATCTCGAGCGTGGCCGTTCACCGCTACTCGGGGTTCCGCAACGCCGACCCGCGCGAGCAACCTCGGGACAACCTGCGCAACGCCTACGCTTATTCCAAGATCCTCGCCGAGGACCTGGTGCTTGGCGCCGAGCGCCTGGAGAGCGTCGTGGTCCGCCCGGGCCTCTGGCCGTTCGGCGAGCGCGACTCGACCTTCGCTCGCGTCGCCAAGGCAGTGGCGAAGGGCATACTGCCCGTGATGCGGCGCGGCAGCACCTTGCTGAACACCGCATACGCCCCCAACTTCGCACACGGGGTGGTGTTGGCCCTGCACGAGCCTCGTGCCGCGGGACAGGTCTACGTCATCGCCGACGCTGGAATGCCGAGCTGGCGGGAACTCTTCGACACGATCGGCGAGTTGCTGGGCGCGGATGGGCTGCGGCTGCGGTTACCAGGGAGGCCCACGACGGCGCTGGCATCCGGCGTCGAGGCCACCTGGTCTGCGCTCTTGCCCTTGGTCGAGCCGCCCGTTACGCGATACCGTGCGCGGCTGATGCTGAACGACGTTCACTTCTCCTTGCGGCACGCCGAGGAAGAGCTCGGCTACGTGCCACTGTTCACGTGGCGCGAGGGCCTCTCGCGCACCGTGGCCGCGCTCGGGGTCAGGCGCCCCTGATGAAACCCAAGGCCCGCGTCTTCTTCGCCACCATCGCCGCCGGAGGCGGGCACGTGGCCACCGCGCGGGCGCTCGCCGAGGCGCTGCACGCCGACTACCCCGGGGAGTTCGAGACGCGCGTCAGCGACGTGATGGCCGAGTTCGGCGCGGCGGGCCTCGACCGCGGCCACAAGGCGAGTTGGAAGGCGCTCCTGCGGCGACCACGGCTCGTGCGCCTGGGGCAGCGCCTCACCGACGCCGCCCCCGCCCTGACGAGGGCGTCGCAAGGCCTGGCGCTGGACGCTTTCGCCCGCGGCATCGCGCGCGAACTCAACGAGCTCGGGCCGGACCTGGTGGTCGCCAACCACGGCTGGCTCGCCACCGTTTTCGCGGCGGCCCGCAACCGCTACGGGCTGCGGGCGCCCGTCGTCGTCTACGCCACGGAGCCGTTCGACGCCAGCGCCCTCTGGTCCGAGCCCCGCGGCGAACTCCTGCTGGCGCCCAGCCTGGCGGCCAGGAACGACCTCGTGCGCCTCGGCGTCAAGCCGGAGCGGATCAAGGTCGTCGGCTATCCAGTGAGGCAAGCGTTCCTCAGCCCGCCGAGCCGAGCCGCAGCCCGGGCCCACCTGGGCCTGGAAGAGGGCTTCACGATCCTCCTCAGCCTGGGGGCCGAGGGGCTGGCTGGGCGCGCGCCGGCCATGGTGAAGCGCCTCCTCGATACGGGCTCGCGGCTCCTGGTCCTAACGGGCCGCAACGCGGCGTTGAAGGCGGAACTCGACGAGCTCGCGACCCGGCGCCCGGGGCTCGTCCCGTACGGTTTCACGGACGAGATGCCCACTCTCCTAGCCGCAAGCGACATCGTGGTGGGAAAAGCCGGACCCGCCAGCACCATGGAAGCCCTGGCCGTGGGCCGGCCGGTGCTGGTTACGGCCTATGCGGGGCTCAACGAGCTGGCCGTCGTCAGGTTCCTGGAGGCCCACGAGCTCGGGGGCCGGGTCGAGCTCGACGACCTGGCACGGGTGGCGGCAGCGTGGCGCGACGCACCCGGCCGGCTGACGAGGGCGATGGCGGCGGCGGCGCAACTCGACTTCGCCGGCATGACCCACAGGGCGGGCGCGCACGTCCGGGCGGCCGCGCTGGGACTGGCGCCGCCGAGCACCGAAGGGGCGGAGGCGCGGCCGTTCGAGGGAGTCACCCGCGCGGGGTTGCGGGCGGCCAGGACGGGGGGAACGGGCGGCTGATGCGGCTCGTAGCGGTCTTCCTCCTGAGCCTCGCCCTGGGTCTGGGGGGCCTGTACCTGGCCACGCGCGAGGCCCTCTTCTCCGCCACGCTCTACGCGCCTAAGCACCCGACGCCGTTCCTGATCACCGTGGCCGTTCTCAGCCTCCTGGCCCTCTGGAGCGCGCCGGTAGCGAAACTCGTGCTGCTCGCGAGGTCGCAAGGGTATCGGGTCGGGTGGGGCCACGCCTTCCTTTCTCACGTGGCTCAGGTCTTCGGGACCGCCATGACGCCCGCCGGAACCGGCGGCGGGCCGTTCCTGGTCGTGGCCCTGGAGCGCGTGGGTGTCCCGGCGGGCGTGGGACTGGCCATGGCGGTACAGCTCTTCGTCCTCGACCTCGCCACCCTCGGGATCCTCATCCCGGTGGGCCTGGCCTACATCCTCGTCTCCAGCGCCATCGACCTCGGCCCGGCACTCACCCTCGCGGCGGCAGTGGCCGCCGCCGCGGCGCTCGCCATCTCGGTGATCCTGGTGCGCTTCCCCACTCCGGCCGTGAGGTTGCTGCACGCCATCGCGGGCTGGCGGTGGCTAAGGCGCTTCCAACGCCGCTTGCGGCGCATAGCCGTGGAGTACCGCGAAAGCGCCTTGGCGTTCCGCGACCTGCCGCCCCTCGCTTGGGTCTTGCTTCACGTCCTCAACCTGACCGCCTGGCTCACGAACTTCGCCCTCTTCTGGGCGCTGCTGGCGATGTACGGTGCCCACGTGCGGCTCCTGGACGTGCTGGCACTGCTCTCCATGATCACGCTGCTCTCCTTCTTCGTGCCGACCCCGGGCGCCTCCGGGGTCATGGAGCTCATGCTGGGCCTGGCGATGAGCGCCTCCGACTCGCAGCTGAAGTCGGTGGCCGCACCGGTAGTGCTGTGGCGGACGGGCACCTTCTACCTGGCGTTCATCCTGGGCCCGCTGAGCGCCTGGCGGCTCCTGTCGAACCGTCCTGCGCCGGTGCGCGGCCGCAGGACGCTGCCTGGCAGGGACGACGGCGGTGGGGAGCCTCGAGGCCAGGCGCGCTAGTCGAGGTCCGTCTTCCTGAGCCGCGTCAGGGGCGGCGGCGGGGGGGCTTGAGGCCGAGGGGCCCCGCGAAAACGAGGTCCTTCAGCCGGTCCGGGAAGTAGGAGAACAGGCGCAGGAACGGGACCTCTGGCGTGCCCTTCACGCGCGCCGGCGCCCGCCTGCTAGTGGCTGCCTCCGTCACGACGCGCGCCACTCGCGCCGGGTCGGCGGCGGTGCGCTCGCCCCACAGGTCGGAGTCGCGCAGCCTGAGCAGGTAGTCGTCCCAGGGGGTGCTCGTCCGCTCGGCCTCGGCGCTCAGCCGGGCCTTGGCCGCCGCGGCGAACGGCGTCCGCATGGCACCGGGCTGGACCAACACCACCTCCACGCCGAACGGCCTAAGTTCCAGCCTCAAGGAGTCCATGAGGGCCTCCAACGCGAACTTCCCCGCGGAGTAAGCACCCATGAAGGGCGTCACCAGCAGGCCGTTGGTCGAGCCGACGGCCACCACGCGCCCGCGGCCCCGTTCCCGCATGCCCGGCGCCACGGCCCGCACCACGTTCAGCGGCCCGAGGGCGTTAAGGTCCAGCTGCAGGCGCACGTCGGCGAGCGGCTGCGATTCGAGGGCTCCTGGACGCAGGCCACCCACGGTGATGACCACGGCGTCGAGGGGCAACCCGAGTTGCTCGGCGTGCGCCACCGCCGCGTCGATGCTGGCGGGGTCGAGCACGTCGAGGGTGACGACCTCGATGTCCTTGGAGAACTCCGCGGCCGCGAGAGCCTCCGGGTTCAGGTCGGCGGCGATCACGTTCACGTAACGCCGGTGGAGCTCCTCGCTGACGGCGAAACCCAGCCCGCTGCCGGCGCCGACCACCATCGCGGCCCGCGGGCCGTGGAGGTGGCCCTCGGCGCGGAGCCAGCGGGCGGTGGCCCGCATTCCCTCCTCGAGCGGTACCTGCGCGCGGTAACCGAGCTTCTCGGCCGCCTTGTCGCCACTGAAGGTGGCGTGGCTGAGCATGACCTCGGTCATCTCGGGCACCACCCTCGCCTGCCCCAGCGGGCGCGTTACGGCACCGGCGACTCGCGCCCCACCGCGGACCAGCCAGGTGGGCAGGTGGCGCAGGGGCCTGCCCAACATCGCCGCGTACGCGCCGAGGAACTCGTCCCAGGTGGTGGGGGCGCCGGTGACGTTGAACGCTTGGCCGGCTGCGCCTGGCGCGACCAGTGCCATGGCGGCGGCGCGCGCCACGTCATCGACGTAGACGGCGTCGAGCAGGAACCGCCCATCGCCGAACGCCAGCGGGACTCCCGCCTTCAGGGCGTTCAGGGGCGTGAGGGTCCAAGAGCCTATCCACGGCCCGTAGACCATGGTCGGCCTCAGCACCACCAGCTCGATCCCCGCCGCCAGGCCCGCTTCCCTTGCCGCTTCCTCTCCCTCGAGCTTGGTGTCGCCGTAGGGGTCACCCACTGCGCGCGTGGAGTTGGACTCGTCCACCTCGCCCTGAAGGCTCGGACCGTAGACAGCCACGCTGCTCACGTGCACGAGGCGCCGGGTGCCGGCGGCGGCCGCCGCGGCGACCACCTGGCGGGCGCCATCGACGTTCACGCGCCGTGCCTCACGCACGCCGCCCTTGCCGCCCATCCAGGCCGCCAGGTGCAGCGCCAGGTCGGCGCCCCGGAAGAGCTCCTGCAAGGCGCTCGCCTCGAGCAGGTCACCTCGCACCACCTCGGCGCCCGCGGCCGCGAGACGCTCCGCGCCGGCCTCCGAGCGCGTGAGGCCCCGCACCCTGGCGCCGGCGGCCAGCAGTCTTACGACTGCCGCGTGTCCGATCCCGCCGGAGGCGCCGGTGACGGCGACCAGTTTGCCGCTCAGTTCATCGTTCATGACCAACCCCTTCGAGCGCTCAGCGCCTCCAGGTAGAGCTCCTCGAGGCGCCTAGCGCTGTTGCTGACGTCTTGCGTGCGCGCGTACTCGCGCGCGTTCAGCTGCAGCTCCCGAAGCCGGCCGCCGTCTTCCAGCAGCGCAGTCACGGCGGCGGCCTGCGCGACCGGGTCGGCCGGGGGCACCACGACGCCGCCGGCCGCCTCCTCGACCAGTTGCGGCACGGCGCTGCTGGCGTAGTCGAAGGCGACGACGGCGCAGCCGGCCGCCATGGCCTCCAGGGTGGCGATGCTCTGGAGCTCGGCCGGCGACGGCATGACGAAGACGTCCGCATCCGCCAGCAGCCGGCGCTTCTCCTCCTCGTCAACGTAGCCGGCGAGGCGTACGCGGCCGGCCAGCCCCGCCCTCTCGACGCCATGGGCCAGCTCCGCGGCCAAGGGGCCGGTGCCCGCGACGGTCAGCTGACAGTCGGTGGGCAGGAGTCGCGCGAGCTCGAGCAGGTCCGTTGGCCGCTTCTCCGCGGACAGCCTGCCCACGTACAGCAGCCGGCGCTCCGGTCCCGGTGCGCGCTCGAGCGCCGAGTAGGCGGCGTAGTCGACGCCGTTGGACACGACCTCTACCCTCACGTCGGTGAAGCCGCGGCTGGTGGCCGCGGCGAACGCCGTGGGCGCTACCAGCAGGTCGGCGCGCCCGAAGAGCCAGCCGTACCACGCGAGCAGGCCCCGCGTGAGGGGCCGGGCGAGGCTCGGCAGCTGCAGCGTGCTCGTCTCGATCTGCGTGTGCACCCCCAGCACCACCGGCACGTGGCGCCTGCCGGCGAGGAGGACGGCGGCGGCGGTGAGAACCGCGGGGGTGTTGGCGTGAAGCACGTCGGCGCGCGAGACCTCGGCGGCCAGCGTGCCGAGTATCGGGTAAGCCACGCGCGTCTGGGCGCCACCCAAGCGCAGGGACGGCATGCGCACGACCCGCACGCCGCTGGGCGGCTCCGTGCCATGCGCCTCGCGGCCCGCGATGGCCGTGACCTCGTGCCCGCGCTGGGCCAACGCCGCCATATGCCCTTCGGTGGCGCGCGCCTGACCCCCGAACCCGGGATAGAGGTCGTCGGCGACGTACAGGATCCGCATGGCTTCCCTCCAGTGCCCCGTTTCCGGGTCCGACGCTACCACGCGAATATGCGACGTCCCACTCGGAGACGCTGGCCAGGACGAGTAGACTGACCGCCGTGAGCACTCTCGGGCGCCTGGCCCTGCGTAACCTCCTGAGACACCCCTGGCGCAGCGCCGCCACCGCCTTAGGCATCGGGCTGGGCATCGCCGCCGTCCTGACGACGCTTTCCGTCGGCGCGAACGTGGAGGCGAACCTGCGCAGCGCCCTGCAGGCCGCGGCCGGCAAGGCGGACCTGCTCTTGACCCCCGGGGCGGGCGGGCGGGCAGTGTTCGACGAGCAGCCGTTACTGGACGAGCTGGCCGGCGAACCGGGCGTCAAGGCCGTCTTGCCAGTGCTGCAGACCCGCGCCGAACCCAAACGCTCCGTGAAGCCCGTGGAGAAGTCGGTCATCCCGGGCATCGACACCGGCTTCCAGATCCAGGGGCGCCTCACGCAGTTCCCCGACGACCTCCCCGCCAAGCTCGCGGAGGGGAAACTGCCCCAGGCGGGTTCGATGGGCATCGCCGTCGCGGACGGCTTCGCCCGGTCGCGGGGGATGCACGTGGGCGACGAGGTCGAGTTCACGACCAACGGCGGCCTTGTGACGTTGCTCGTCACCGGCCTGCTCGACGACGCCGTGGGCGTGGCCAGCACCAACGGCGGCCGGGTGGGCGTGATGGCGCTGGCGGATCTGCAGGCGATCCTCAAGCTGCCGGGCCGCGTCTCCAACCTCGAGATCCAGGTGCGCGACGTCGACGAGGTTCAGGCGGTGGCCCAGCGCTTGAGGGAAGTGGCCGGAACGGATTACGCCATCACCCTCCCGGCCGTCAGCGGCGACTTCACTTTCGGCATCGTCCAGACGCTGCAGTCGGGGCTGAGCATCCTCGCGGCCACCCTCCTGGCGCTCGGTGCGTTCCTCGCCTACAACACCTTCATGGCCTCCGTGGTCGAGCGCTCCCGCGAGTACGCGCTGCTAAGGACGATCTGCATGACCCGGTCCGGCGTGATGCGGCTCGCGCTCTACGAAGCGCTGGCGCTCGCCGCCTTCGGGGTGATCCTCGGCGTGCTCCTGGGCATCGTCTTGTCGTACGTCATGACCTACCTCAACGCAGCGAGCCTCGGCTACGAGTTCCGCACGCTGGTACTTCCCACGCAGAACGTGATCGTGGCCTCCGTACTGGGGGTCGCCGCGGCCCTCGTGGCCGGCATCATCCCGGCCCGCAACGCGGGGCGCACGTCACCCATGGCCTCGCTGCAGACCACTGAGCGGCCCGCCTCGCGCAAGCAGGCGTGGCTCGGCCTGGCCCTGGTGGTCCTGGGGGCCGGGCTTGCGCTGCTCCCCTGGCCCGGCACCGCGGCCCTCTACGCAACGACGCTGGCCCTCGGGTTGTTCTTCGTGGGCGTTGCCCTGAGCGCGCCTTACCTGCTGCCGCCCGTGACGGCCGTGCTCCGCCGGCCACTCGAGCGCGTGTTCGGTCCTCCGGGAAAGCTCGGCGCCGCCTTCGCGGTGCGCAACGCGGGGCGCAACGGCGTGGCCATCGGGACGGTGGTGGTCGGCACCGGCCTCGTGATGGGCGTGGGCAGCATGGTGGGGAGCACCAACCACGCCATCGAGTCGTGGGTCGAGACGACGGTGGTCGGCGACCTCTTCATCACCTCGCCCGTGAACTTCCCGGACGACTTCGCGGAGAAGGCGGAGGCGGTAGAGGGCGTCGACGTCGCGAGCGGCGTGAAGATCACCGCGGTGAGGTTCTTGCAGCCGGGGGGAGACACGCGCGGGCGCGCGGTGGCGCTGGTGCTCGTCGACCCCGAGCGTTTCAACCCGCAAGGTGGCTTCGGGCGCTTCCAGTACCTGCCGGGGCAAGGCAACGACCAGTTGGGCTACGAGGCCTTGAAAAGCGGTGAGGTGCTCGTTGCGAACACCATGCGAGACCGCTACGGGATCAAGCAGGGCGACACCATCGACCTGCGCACGAGCGACGGCTTCAAGGCGTTCCGGGTGGGGGGCGTGGTCGTCGACTTCACGGGTGGCGGCGAGACCGTAGTGGCGGGCATCCAGAACATCGAAGAGTTCGGCGGCGGCAACCCCGTCCTGTACGTGGTCACGATAGACAAGGGACAGTCGCAGGCGGCGGTGCGCGACCGCATGCTGGCAGCCTTCCCCGAGCTCGCCCTCGACATCAGCCTGAACGCCGACTACAGGCGCTACATCCTCGAGGTCACCAGCCAGGCCTTCGCCACCACCCGGGTCTTGCTGTTCATAGCGGTGCTGGTAGCGGCGATGGGCGTTGCCAACACTCTCGGCATGAACCTGGTGAGCCGCGGCCACGAGATCGCGGTGCTGCGCACCATCGGCCTGACCCGGGGCGGCGTGCGCGCGTTGGTGACGGCCGAAGGTATCATCGTGACCGTCGTGGGCGCCATCATCGGCGTTGGGTTCGGGTTGTTGCTGGCGCGCATCATCACGAACGGGGCCGCCGCACTAACGGGCTTCGTGCTCGAACCGCTGGTACCCTGGTCGCTTGCGCTGCTGGCGCTCCTGGCCTCGCCCGTCATCGGGTTGTTAGCGGCTCTACTACCCGCCAGGCGCGCCGCGAAGATGTCGCCCACGCGCGCCCTTGCCTCCTGGAGTGAGCATGTCTGAGTCCCATTTCGCCCTGGCGGCCCATGAGCTGCACAAGGCCTACCACCTCGGCGACGAGGTCATCACGGCGCTGGACGGCGTCACCCTCGAGGTCGTCGAGCGCGAGTTCGTGGCGGTCATGGGCCCCAGCGGCAGCGGCAAGAGCACCCTGCTTCACATGCTGGGGCTGCTCGACCAGCCCGACGCCGGCACGGTAGAGGTGGCGGGCCGCCCGACCTCGGGCCTGAACGACGACGAGCTCACCGGCCTGCGGCGCGACCGGTTGGGCTTCCTCTTCCAGTCGTTCGAGCTCATCCCGAACCTGAGCGCGCGGGAGAACATCCTGCTCCCGTCGGAGGTCGCCGGGAGGCTGGGACCCGCACGCGAGCGCTTGAAGGAGCTCGCTGCTCAACTGAGCATCGGCGATCGCCTCGATCACCGTCCCAGGCAACTGTCCGGCGGTCAGCGGCAGCGCGTGGCGTTGGCGCGGGCGCTCATCAACGACCCTGCAGTGGTCCTGGCCGACGAGCCGACCGGCAACCTCGACACCAAGACCGGATCGGAGGTGCTGGGCCTCCTGCGTCACGGCGTGGACGCATCGGGCTGGACGGTCGTGATGGTGACTCACGACCCCGCGGCAGCGCTGGTGGCCGACCGCATCGTGTTCCTGCGCGACGGCCGCGTGGCGGGTGAGACGCGCACCGAGGACGCCGACTCCCGCCAGGTGATCGACACCTTCCTGGCGAGCTGACCCGGCCGGCATGTTCGCCGCACTGGCCCGGCTCGTCTCGCGTTATCCCCGTTGGGTTCTGACGGCGTGGCTGGTCGTGGCGGCAGCAGCACTGCCGTTCACGACCCGCGTGGGCGAGGTCCTGAACGCCCAGCCCGACGCGCCGAAGCAGGGCAACGCCGCCCTCGTCCGCGACAAGCTCGCCACGGCCTTCGCCGCGTCGGAGGAGTCCTCGATGGTGGCCGTGGCTCACGGGGTCCGGGTTCACGCGGGAACGCCCGAGTACGCCGCGGCTCTGGACGTCGTCACGGCGGGGATAGCCGCCGTCGATGGTGTGGCGTACGTGCGCGACTACAGGAGCGCGAGCGGCCTGAAGCTGCTCGACGAGGACGACGACTTCTCCGTGATGCTCATCGGGCTCGAAACGCAAGACCTGAGCACCGCGAAGGCCGTCACCATGAACGTCCGGCGGGTATTGGACGACTCCGCCGACCTGCGCTTCGACCTCTCCGGCGGGCCGGCCACGATAATCGAACTCGAGCAGGTGAGCCAGCGCGATGCGCGCCGAGCCGAGATCTTCGGCCTCCCGATCTCGCTGCTCATCCTGCTGGTGGCCTTCGGGGCCGTCGTGGCATCGCTGCTGCCGCTCCTGAGCGCCGTCACCTCGATAGTGGTGTCGCTGGCCACCCTCTTCTTCCTGGGCCACCTGATGGAGTTCGCGGTGTTCACCGAGACGATAGTCACCATGCTGGGGCTGGCGACGGGGATCGATTACGCGCTCCTGATGGTGAACCGCTTCAGGGAGGAGTTGAGGAGCACCTTCGACGCCCGCAAAGCGGCGGCGCAGACCGCCGCAACCGCGGGAAAGGCGGTGGCGTTCAGCGGCCTCACCGTCATCGTCGCGCTGACGGCGCTGTTGGTGCCGCCCGTTGCCTTCATCCGCTCCATCGGGGTGGGCACGATGGTGGTCTTGTGCGTGAGCGTGCTGGTGGCGATCACCGCGGTGCCGGCCAGCCTGGCCCTGCTGGGCCACCGCGTGAACTGGCTGCGGGTGAGCCGGCGCGAGCCGGGGCTGCGCTCACGGGCCTTCTGGCGTGCGCGAGCGGTGCACATAATGCAGCGACCATGGTTCTGGTCCATCACGGGGGTCACCGCGCTGGTCCTTCTCGCGCTGCCCGCCTTACGCATGCAGGTGGCCGATCCGGGCGCGCGTGGGCTGACGACTGCCACCGACGCCCGCCGCACCCTCGCCGCACTCGAAGACCTGGGCCTGGAAGGGCTCCTGAACCCGTTCGACGTGCTGATCGACTTCGGTCAGGAGGGCTTCTACCAGCCGGCGAACGTGCGCAAGACGTCGCTCCTGACGCAAGAGCTACGCGAGCTGCCGCGGATCGCCGGCGTCACCTCGCCCATGGCGCTGGAGAGCATTCCACGCCTCTTCTTGTATCAGTACTACGCGACGCCTGAGGTGGCGCTGAGCAGCGAGATCGCGCCGTTGGCGCGCGCCACCATCAGCCGCGACGGCCGCTACGCGCTGGCGCGCCTGGTCCCGAGCGGCGCCCTCACGCCTTCCGAGGGCGGTGAGGTCTACCGCGGGATCCAGCGGGCGCTGGAGGACGTCGGGCTGAAGGCGACGATCGGCGGCGTTTACGTGCAAGGGACTGAGTGGACTCACGCGCTATACGGCTCCCTCCCGCTCGCCCTGGCACTGGTGGCGCTCTTCACGGCAGTTCTCCTGGGCTGGGCGTTCCGCTCGCTGCTCATCCCCATCAAGGCAGTGCTGCTGAACGCGCTCACGGTGGGCGCGACGTTCGGGGTCCTCACGCTCGTCTTCCAGGACGGCGTCTTCGCCAAACTCTTCGGCGTCGGCGAGGTCCTGGGGTACATAGACACGTCCGCGCCCCTCTTCATCTTCGCCATCGTCTTCGGCCTGAGCATGGACTACGAGGTCTTCATGGTGGCCCGCATCCGCGAGGCGCACGAGCGCGGGATGTCGGATCACGATGCCGTGGCCACGGCCCTCTCGACCACTGGCGGCGTCATCACGAGCGCGGCCGCCATCATGGTCACCGTGTTCGCGCTGCTACTGCCCTCGCACGTCGAGCTCATCCGCACCCTGGGCCTGGGCCTGACGGTGGCGATCGTACTCGACGCCACCCTCGTCCGGCTTACCCTCGTGCCTTCCGTGATGACCCTTGCCGGACGCTGGAACTGGTGGCTGCCCGGGCCGCTGGCCCGCGTCGCCGACCGCCGCGACCGCACCTGAGGAGCCTGAGCAAGAGGGTTACAGGTTCTGCAACTGGTGCCGCGCCCTCACCTCAAGACGTCACGGAGCAGCGACGTCGGCTCCAGTGAGGTCGTCACGATCCCGGGTGCCTCCAGGCGCCAACCCCCGTTCAACTGCACGCTCAACCCGCCCACGCCGGCGGACGCGGCCTGCACCTGCGCGGCGATGGCCGTTCCCAGCGAGAGTGGGTCGAATCTGAAGGTGAGGGTCACGGGCGCCACTCCACCACTCGGGACGGCCACTTTCGGCAGGGAGGCCGTCGCGGCCTGCGCGCCGCCGACGCTGAGGACGAGCTCGGGCACTTGCGCCTGGTAGCCGATGAGCCCGGGGTTGGCCAGCTCGGCATTGAGTTCGATGACGACGCTGTTGACCGACTCGAAGCGCAGTTGCGAGCCGAGCAGGGTGAGCCGGGGCGCGGGTAGGCCGCCCGGTGGCGCCAGCTCGCCGCGCACGATGGTGAACGTCGGGAAGCGCTGTGGGGCCCCGAAAACGTCGATGGTGACGCCCGCATCGAAGCGGTAAGGCGTGGCGCCGCCCGCCACGAAGTTGGCGATGGTGTCGAGCAGCGCAGGGGCCGCACCGAGCGGAACCCTCACGTCGAGGATGAGTGGCGCCGACTTGTTGGCCGGCAGGTCTATACCGCCCCGGAACGACGTGGAGGCGGCCCGTGCTTCTCGCAAGAACAGGGCCCCGTCGAGCCCCGACAGCCGCACCCCGACGGGGTTCGGGTTAGTGACGGTGAGGGCCAAACGGAACAGTGCCGTGCCGTCGCCGACTCCGGGAGGGTCGATGCTCACGAACCCCGACTTGGACGCGTCGAGCGTGAAGCTGGGCGGCGACAGCACCGCCGCGCCCGGGGCGCATGCGCCCAGGAGCACGAGTAGCATGGCCGCGATCGCCGGCCGCATCCGCGACCCCCACCCCGGTGCTGCTTGTGAGCGGCGAGTTGTTTTCGAGTTCACGGTCGCCTCCAGAGTGCCACTTCGTGGCCGTTCCAGACTACCCGGGCGCCGCCGCGCGGCGAAGTCGCGAAGTTCGCAGGCCGGCGGGCGCGCTCTGAAGCGGTCGCGCGCGCGGACGTTCGCGCTCCTGACCCGGGGCTCCCCGTCCCCGTATCATGGGCCATGCCCGGCTCTACCGAAGGCCCCATCACAACGAAGCGAGAAGGCAACGTTCTGGTGCTCACCCTCGCCCGCCCGGAGCAGCGCAACGCCCTCTCCAGGCCCCTTCGCGCCGAACTTGCCGCAGCGCTGGAGGACGCCAGGCATGACCCGTCGGTACGCGCGCTGGTGATCACGGGCGCGGGCACCGCGTTCTGCGCCGGCCTGGACCTGGGCGAGTTGGAGGGCACGCTGGCGATGGACGAGGCGGCCCACCACGCCGACTCCGAAGCGCTGGCCGAGCTGTTCCTCTCGCTGTTAGCGTTCCCGAAGCCCGTCGTGGCGGCCGTGAACGGTCCCGCAGTAGCGGGCGGCGCCGGGCTCGTCTCCGCCTGCGACCTCGCCGTCATGGCGGAGAGCGCGCGCATCGGCTACACGGAGGCCAGGATCGGCTTCGTCGCCGCCCTGGTGGGCGTGCTGCTAATGCGTCAGGTGGGTGAGAAGCACGCACGCGACCTGCTGCTCAGCGCGCGTCTGGTGGACGCCTCGGAGGCCCACCGCATGGGCCTCGTGAACGAGGTGGTGGCCGACGAGCACGTGCTCAAGTCGGCCATGGCGCGGGCGGCGGCGCTGGCGCGCAACGCGCCCGGGTCGCTGGCCCTGACCAAGCGCCTCTTCCTCGAGGCGGGCGGCATGCGGTTGTCCGACGCCATGCGCCGGGCCGTGGAACTCAACGTCAAAGCCCGCGTTGGCGACGAGCTGGCCGAGGGCGTGCGCGCGTTCCTCGAGAAGCGCGAGCCGGCCTGGCGGGAGTAGGTGGAACAGCTGCGGCCCTGGTGGGCGTGGCCCGAGTCCGGGGCCGGCCTGACGGGATCTGGGCGAACGGGACGAGGTGAACCGGCTTCACCGGCCGGCCGGCTTGCACCGCGCCGGCTACGGCAGTACGCTACTCCCAATGTGTAACTTACACATGGAAGCTCCGTTGGTGGTGGGCGAGTGAAGCGGGTCCCGCGGGTCCTGCTCCTCTGCGGCGGGCGCTCCGCCGAGCACGACGTCAGTCTGGCCTCGGCGCGCGCCGTCCTTAGCGCTGCCGCCGACCTCGACGTCACCCCACTGGTGATCGGGCCTGAGGGCCTGCTCCTGAGCGCCGCCGCGTCGCGGGCGGCGCTCGCGGCGCGGCCCGGGAACGCCCCTGCCTCTCGAGCACCCGACCCGGCGGGGCCTCTGGCGCTGGAAACCGCGAGCCTCGCGTCGCTGCCGGGTGGCTTCGACGTCGTGTTTCCGCTGCTCCACGGGCCGTACGGGGAGGACGGTCGTGTGCAGGGCTTGCTCGACGTCATGGGCTTGCCCTACGTGGGCTCGGGCGTCCTCGGCAGCGCCCTCGGCATGGACAAGGTGGCTATGAAGGCGATGTTCGCCAGCCACGGGCTGCCCCAGGTGGCCTACGAGGCCGTAACGCGCCACGAGTGGCGCACCGCGCCAGGCGCAACGAGCGAGCGCCTCGCCCGCCTGGGGTACCCCCTCTTCGTGAAGCCCGCCAACCTCGGCTCGAGCATCGGCATAAACAAGGCGAGCGGGCCCGCCGAGCTCGGCGCGGCGCTGGCGGCGGCCCTGGGCCATGACCGCCGGGCGATCGTCGAGGCGGCAGCCGTGGGTGCGCGCGAGTTGGAGGTAGCCGTCCTCGGCAACGACTCGCCCGAGGCCAGCCTGGTGGGCGAGATCCGCTACGACGACGGCTTCTACGATTACGCGACGAAGTACACGGACGGCCTTGCCGAGCTCGTGATCCCGGCCGAGCTGCCACCCCCGGTCGCCGAGGCGTGCGCCAGCATGGCGCTGCGGGCTTTCCGGGCGATAGACGCCCGCGGCCTCGCGCGGGTCGACTTCTTCTACCTGCCGGAGACGGGAGAGCTACTCCTCAACGAGATCAACACCATGCCCGGGTTCACGCTCCACAGCATGTACCCGAAGCTCTGGGAGGCCGCCGGCGTCGGGTTCGGGGAGCTCGTGAGGAAGCTGGTGGACCTGGCGCTGGAGCGAGATTGAACCGGGCCCCGCCGGCGCACGGCAGCAACTTCGGCGGGCCGCCTGCTATACTCCCCACCAGCGCCGAAACGACCGGAGGATAGGGCCGCCGCTTACCTCGACCCCCACACCGCCATAACGAACGTCCCGGGTGCGGTCAGCACTACGCCGCCCGCTCCCGAAGACGAGTCACGCGTCGCGCTCGCCGAGCCGCAGCAGGACGCGGTGCGTCCGCTCGAGAACATCAACGGCGCCCGGGTTCTCATCCTCAACGCATCGTTCGAGCCGCTGCACGTGTGCTCGGTCAAGCGGGCCGTGGCCCTCCTGATGCACGAGGTGGCCGAGCGGGTAGAGGACTCGGGCAAGGTGTTGCGCTCGCCGAACGCGCTCTTCCCCGTGCCCAGCGTCATCAAGCTGCGCCGCTTCGTGAGGGGACCGCTCCGCCAACGGGTCGCGTTCAACCGCAAGAACGTCTTCCGGCGCGACGACCACACTTGCCAGTACTGCGCCAAACACACCTTCGACCTGACCCTCGACCACGTCCTACCGCGCAGCCGCGGCGGTCCCACCTCGTGGGAGAACGTGGTGGCCTGCTGCAAGGGCTGCAACGCCAAGAAGCGCGACCGCACGCCGGAGGAGGCGCGCCTGCACCTGCTCAGGAAGCCCTACGCGCCACGCTTCATGTTCTCGAGCGCCTACGGCGTCATGCCCGACATCGACCCCATCTGGGAGCGTTACCTGCCGAACCACCGTGGCAAGCCTTGAGGCCCCGCGCTTGCGGCTTTCGCCCCGTGACCCTTAAGGCCGCCCAACGCCGGTCCTGGGCGCGAAAACTCTCGCCAGCAACGTGTTCAGCACGCTGAGCACCAGGGCGCCTAGGACGGCGCCACCGAAGCCGGAAAGCTCCAACGGCGTGATGGCGGCGGCTATGGCAAGCGCGAGGCCGTTGACGACCAGCAAGAACAGCCCCAACGACAAGACGGTGAGAGGCAACGTCAGCACCACCATGACGGGCCGCACCACGGCGTTGACGAGGCCGATCACCAGCGCCGTAAGTAGGAACGACAAGAGGTCGTCGGCTGCCAGCGATACGCCTACCCCCAGGCGGACGGTGAGCCAAAGCGCGACGGTCGACAGGGCCCAGCGCAGCAGCAGGTTCATGGGTCAGATGATAAGGCCCGTACGCGCGCCACGAGGTCCGCCCGCTCTCAGGCCGGCCGCTTGATCAGCACGGGCGTCCTCTCGAGCACCTCGAAGCCAAGCGACGTCAGGATGGACACGAGTTTGGGATCGCTTGCGCCCAGTAAGGTGTTGACCGTCCCCACGGGACTGCGGCCGGAGATCTCGCGCAGCGCCGTCAGGACGAGGCGGCGCAGCATCTCGCTGTTCTCGCGGTGGCGCCTCCTTACCCCCACGGACGTCAACTCGTAGGCGCTGTCGACTTCGCGCGCCGTCGAGCCCAGGAACGCGTAGCCGACGGTCTCCTGATCGAGGCCCTCGCGCGCCGTGAACCACAGGTCGGGTTGGAACGGACCACCGCTGCGTTTCATGAACGACCAGCGCGCATCACTCACGCTGGCGCCCTCGCAGTCATCGAACAGGTCGCGGAAGGCGCCCTCGTCGGCCGGTGCCCACGCCTCCAGCACCAGCGGCGAGCCCAACGGCGGCACGTCGGTGAGCTCGAACTTGAGCCGCGTCAGGTCGTCGCGCCGGAAGCCGAGCGGCGCCAACAGTCCTTCGAGTTCCCCAGACCGTGACTTAGGCAAGAGGTGTAGTGGCACCGTCACTACCTCGGGCTCGACCTGGTCAAGGAGGCTCTCGACGAGCCCTAGGAGGGCGGCCGGGGCGCCGTCGTGCCAGACGCTGGCGAGGTGCGCCCCCTTCACGGCGTTGCCGCCGCCCTCCGCCTGCAGGTAGACGCCGGCCGTGGGCGGCCCCGCGTCGGGGGCGTACACGAAGCAGCGCTCGGCGTCGGCGACCGCGTCCTTCAGCCGCGCGTTGAGCCGCAAGGAGAGGCCGTGCGGATCTGAGTGGCCGACGAAGGTCAGCGCCTGGCGCATGAACCATACGAGTTCGTCGGGCTCGAGGTTGCGAATCACGGGGGCTTAGCTTATCGCGCCCTGGGCGCGGGCGCCCGGGGGACCAGGGCCGCGCCCGCCACGGTCCCGCGGTTATGCTCCCGTACATGGCGAGCCCTCGCATCCTCGGCGGCAGCGCGAAGGGCCGCGCGTTGAAGGTACCGACCACCGGCACTCGCCCAAGCCCCTCGCGGCTGCGCGAGGCACTCTTCGACATGCTCGCGTTCGAGCCGCGCGGCCGCTTCCTGGACCTGTTCGCGGGCACGGGCGCCATGGGCCTGGAGGCCGCCAGCCGCGGCTGGTCCGCCGTCTGCGTCGACTCGTCGCGCGCCGCTTGCGACGTCATCCGCTCGAACGCGCGGACCTTGAGGCTGGGAGTCGAGGTCGTTCGGGCCGACGCCACCGCCTACGCCAGGCTGCACCAAGCGGGGTTCGACGTGGTGGTCGCCGCCCCCCCTTATCCCGCGGACCTGACCGCGATCTTCGCCCAGGTGCTCGGCTCGGGCGCCGCGAAGCCACAGGGCCTGTACGTCCTGCAGCACCCGAGCGACCTGCCCAGCCCGCCGCTCCCACCGGCGCTGGCGGGGGCGGAGGTCAGGCGCAAGCAGTACGGCACCAACACCCTCACGCTCGTCAGGGTGCCGCCGGCCGCCTAGCCCGGGCCGCGGCCGGCACGTCCTGTAGGCTTCCAAGGAAGCCCCGGTTCGCGTGCTAAACTGCCACGTTGATTCCGCAGCGGACACGGGATCGTCGGTGGCCCCGGGCAGCGCCCGCCACCAGCCGTCAGCTGCGATAACCGGTCTAACGTGGCGCCACACCGCGCCTGCGCGGAAAGGTCCAGAAAACAGATGCTCGGATTCGTTCAGAAGCTGTTCGACAACAACGACCGCGAGGTCAAGCGCCTCCATCAGGAGGCGGTGGTCACCGCCAACGCCCTGGAAGCCGAGATGGAGGGCGTCGAGAACCTGGCCGAGGCCTACGCGGTGCTCAGGCGCCGCCACCTGGAAGGGGGCGAGAGCCTCGACGCCCTCCTCCCGGAGGCGTTCGCGCTCACTCGCGAGTCCGCCAAGCGCTTCCTCGGGCTGAGGCATTACGACGTGCAGCTCATCGGTGGGGCCACGCTCCACAACGGCCGCATGGCCGAGATGAAGACGGGCGAGGGCAAGACGCTCGTCGCCACGCTCGCGCTGGCGCTGAACGCGCTATCGGGCAAGGGAACGCATCTCGTGACCACCAACGACTACCTGGCTCGCACGGGGGCCGAGTGGATGGGCCCCGTGTACCGCGGCCTCGGGCTCGAGGTCGGCGTCATCCAGCACGACACCGACGGCCCTGCCCGCCGTGAGTACTACCGCAATGACATCACGTACATCACCAACTCGGAGCTAGGCTTCGACTACCTGCGCGACAACATGGCGTTCCGCCCCGACCAGCTCGTGCTGCGCGAGGACACCCCCCTCAATTTCGCCATCATCGACGAGGTCGACTCCATCCTCATCGACGAGGCGCGCACGCCGCTCATCATCTCGGGCCCCGCCGAGCTCGCCACCGACAAGTACTACACGATGGCAGCCATAGTCCCGCAACTCGAGAAGGGCGAGCCTTCCGAGGGCGACACGCCGGCCACCGGCGACTACTCCGCGGACGCCAAGTCGAAGGACATCCACCTCACCGAGGCCGGCATCGCGAAGGCCGAGAAGCTCCTCGGGATCGACAACATCTTCAGCCCCGAGAACATGGAGGTCGGCCACATGCTGCGTCAGGCGCTGCGCGCGGCCGAGCACTATCAGCTCGACCAGGAGTACGTGAAGGACGAGGCGGGCCAGATCGTCATCGTCGACGAGTTCACGGGTCGCCTCATGCCGGGCAGGCGCTTCGGCGAGGGCCTCCACCAGGCCATCGAGGCCAAGGAGGGCGTCAAGATCGAACGCGAGAACCAGACGCTCGCCACCATCACCTACCAGAACTTCTTCAAGCTCTACAACAAGATCTCGGGCATGACCGGCACCGCCAAGACCGAGGAGAAGGAGTTCCAGGAGATCTACAACACGGACGTCCTCGTGATCCCCACCAACCGGCCCGTCATCCGTAACGACGAAGAGGACATCATCTACCGCACCGAGGAGGGCAAGTTCAGCGCGGTGGTCGACGAGATCGCGCAAGTGCACGCCAGCGGCCAACCCATGCTGGTCGGGACGGTCACCATCGAGGCCTCGGAACGGCTGTCGAAGATGCTCAAGCGCCGCGGCGTGCCCCACGAGGTCCTCAACGCCAAGTACCACGGCCGCGAGGCCGAGATAGTGGCGCAGGCGGGCAGGTCGGGCGCAGTCACCATCAGCACGAACATGGCCGGCCGCGGCACCGACATCGTCCTGGGCGGCAACGCCGAATGGCTTGCCCGCCAACTGCTGGAGCGCGAGGGCTTCGACCGCTACGATTCCGACACCGAGCTGTTCATCAAGGCCATCATGATGCGCCGGCCGGACGAGGCCCGCGCCGCGCTGGCGAAACTCGACGGCCTGCCGGCCGAGATCCTGCCTCGCCTCGAGAAGCTACGCGACGAGGCCGACGCCGACCACCAGAAGGTCGTGAGCCTCGGGGGCCTGCACATCATCGGGACCGAACGCCACGAGTCGCGGCGCATCGACAACCAGCTCCGCGGCCGCGCCGGCCGCCAGGGCGACCCGGGGTCGAGCCGCTTCTACGTCTCGTTCGAGGACGACCTCATGCGCCTCTTCGCCAACGAGCGCGTCCTCGGCATGATGGACCGCCTCGGCATGGACGACTCGCAGCCCATCGAGGCCCGCATGGTCACGGGCGCCATCGAGCGCGCCCAGAAGCGCGTCGAGGACCGCAACTTCGGCATCCGCAAGCAACTGCTCGAGTACGACAACGTGATGAGCAAGCAGCGCGAGGTCGTTTACGCCCAGCGCCGCGAAGTGCTCCTCGGCAACGACATGTCGGACGACGTCCAGGAGATGATCGCCGCCTACATCGACGCCCAGGTGCAGCGCTACCTGAACCCGGAGCTCGAGCCGGAGGAACAGGACATGGCCGCCCTCCGCGTCTCGCTGGCCGACGCGGTACCGGTGTTCGAGACGATGGACTTCGACGAGTACCGCGGCAAGCAACCGGACGAAGTCACCGACGAGCTCGTCATCAAGATGGAGGCCGCCTACCAGGAGCGCGAGGCCGAGCTGGGCGCACCCCTGTTGCGCGAACTGGAGCGCTTCATCGTCTTGCAGGTCGTCGACCAGCACTGGAAGGAGCACCTCCACAGCATGGACGTGCTGCGGCAGGGGATCGGCCTGCGCGGCTACGGCCAGCGGAACCCGCTGCAGGAGTACGCCTTCGAGGGCTACAACCTGTTCGAGGAGATGAACGCCAACATCCGCCTGAACGTCGCCAAGCTCCTCTTCCGCGTGCAGGTGAACGTCGACCAGCGCCTGGAACGCCGGCAACAGCGCCAGGCTCCGGTGCAGTACAGCGCGTCCGACCAGGGCGGCCTCGCCGCGGCGGCGGCCGCTGCCCCGCGCGGGGGCGCCGGCCCGGCGCGCGGCACCGGCCCCACCTCCCCCATCCGCGTGGGCGAGAAGGTGGGCCGCAACGATCCCTGCCCGTGCGGCAGCGGCAAGAAGTACAAGCACTGCCACGGCCGCGATCAGGCGGTGCAGGCCTGACGCCCGGCCCCACCCACGGAGTGGCCAAGGCGCGCACCGACACGTTCGGTGCGCGCCTCGCGTCGCGCGCCAAGGTCGCCGGGTCGGTGGTCTGCCTCGGGTTGGACCCGCGTCCGGAGGCGCACCCGCTGACCAGCGGGTTGGCTTGCGCCGGCGCCACCGCCTCCGCCATAGAGCGCTACCTGATCACCGTCCTCGACGCCACTCACGACCTGCTGGCGTGCTGCAAGCCGCAGTCCGCGTTCTTCGAGGCCCTCGGGCTGCCCGGCCTGGAGGCGCTGGCGGGCGTGATGAACCACGCGCGCACTCTCGGACTACCCGTCATCCTCGACGCCAAGCGGGGCGACATCGGCAGCACCGCCGCGGCGTACGCCGAGGCCTACCTGAAGGGTGGCGACCTGGCGGCGGACGCGCTCACCGTCAACCTCTACCTGGGCCTCGACACGCTGGAGCCGTTCATCGCGGCCGCCGAGGCCAACGGGCGCGGCCTGTTCGTGCTCGTCCGCACCTCCAACCCGGGCAGCGCCGACCTTCAGGAACTCACGCTCGAGGACGGAACGCCCCTCTACTCGAAGCTGGCCGACGCGCTCACGGAGCGCGCCGCCGGCCTGCCGCGAGACCCCGACGGCTACACGTCGCTCGGCGCCGTGGCCGGCGCCACGCATCCGGCCGCTACGGCGGAGCTTCGGGCGCGCCTGCCACACAGCCTGCTGCTGGTGCCCGGCTACGGTGCACAGGGCGGCAACGCCGCCGACGCGGCAAAGGCGTTCGACGCCAACGGGTGGGGGGCGGTGGTAAACGCGAGCCGCAGCCTCACCTACCCGCCCGCGGCCCAGGCGGCCGGCGGACTCGCGGAGGTGGCGGCGGCGGCGAGGGCGGCCACACTCGCCATGCGCGACGACCTCAACCGGGCCCTGGGGGTCAGTTAGGCGTGGCCAGGTAACCCATCAGCGCCGTGGGCGCCACGTTGGTACGGACCCGCCAGAACAGGCTCAGGAGCGTGCCGAACCCGACCTCGGGACCGTCGAACACGGCGGCGTACAGGCGCACGCCACTGAGGTCGGGAAGCCCGAACGCGAACGCGTCCAGCTCCTCCCCCGCCGCCACCTCGTACGGCCAGAAGCCGTTCTTCGTCGGCTGGCTGGCAACCACGTACATCCGCGAGTCGTTATGCGTGAGGAACAGCGCCTTGGCCGTCTCCTCCGGGGCTGAGATGAAGGCGGTGATGTGCACGGCGCAGTTCGACAGCGCGGCCAGCACGTCCGCGGGCCGCGCCCCGGCCGCCTCGTCCGGACGCACCACCAGCAGTCGCGGGTAGACGGTCCAGTTCCAGATGATGGCCCAGAAGGACGTGCGGCTCGAGTCGTGCTGGTCGGTGGCGAGGAGCGCCGCGGGCCTAATGGCGTGCGAGACCCGGCCCAACACGTCCTCCACGTCGGCCAGCATGTCGGCCACGTCGGCGGGCGCATCGACCCCCGAGGGGGGGAGCTTGTACCACCTGAGGAAGCGGTCGAGCATGACGGCCCACGTCTCGCCGTCCAACTCGCCCGGGCCCCAGGAGTCGGGCAGCAGCTTGCGTTCTACCAGGTACTTGACCGTCTGGTACTGGGGATCGTTCGCCTCGAGCGGCACGGGCTTGTCGTACTGCAGCGGCGGCAGTGCCGGTTCGACGAGCTCGACGGCGCGCCGCAGGGCCGCGGCGGCGTCGAGGCCGGTCGGCACCCGCTCTAGCTGCGCCTCAGGCAGTGCCGCCGTGAGCTCCGCCTGGCACGTCTGCGCGAAGGCGGCGCCGGCGCCCGACACCAGCACGAGAAGGGCGAGCAAGGGTCCGCGGACCCTGCTCGCGGAAACGAGAACACGCATGGGCCGAGTGTAACGGCCCATGCGTGGACTTGGTGAGACGCGCGCGCTAGCGCTCGAGCTGGTTCAGGGTTGGCCGAGCAGCGTGTACCTGCTGCTTGCAGATGCGCCGGCGCGGCCGCTGAGCGAGTAGACCTTGAGGTACTCACCTGCGAAGACGTTGAAGACCTCGTCCTGCCCGAACGGATTCCCAACCACTCTGGCGGTGGGAACACCGTCCACGTAGACGATCTTGAGGATGGCAACCCGGAGGTCGACGGGGTTCCCCACCACCGTCCTAAACACTACGTTACGAGGCTGGGACACGCTGTAGTAGTCGACATCGCCGAGCAGCTCGATGGCGCCTTGTTCGCCACTAGGAGCGTACACGTCGAAGGGTACGGCGCTTAACGGGATGCCGGTGCTCGACACCTGGTCGTTCGGCTCGCCGGTGTCCTGCTCGACATCGCCGTAGAAGTAAAGGTCGGTGCTCAAGCTTGTACCCGTGGTGTTGACCACGCGGGCGTAGAACGTCTTCGCCGAAGGCGCCCGGATGATGATGCAGCTTCCGCGGCACTCGGTTAGGAGCCCTATCGCCTGCGCACCCAACTCGCCGGCCGCAGCGATGCTCAAGCCCGCCATGCCTTTAGCGAAGTAGCTGGGGCTCGAACTGCTGGCCACCACGTTGTAGGTATTGGGGTCGCGCAGTTCCAGCTGCAGGTTGTTGTCGAGTTCGAGGTAAAGGACGTCGTAACCGCTGCTGACGCTGGCGGGAACGTCGAGCTTGAAGACGACGGAGTCGCCACGGGTGACAGTACCCGACCATGCCGCGCTTTCCGGATCGGTGCCGGCAGTCCGGGTGACGTCTGGGGGCGGCGGCCCTGGTGGCGGGCCGGTGATCGTGATGTCACACGCAGATAGCGTCAGCGTTGCCGCCGCGGCGGCCGCAAGAACCAAGTTGAATCGTTTCATGCGTGATCTCCTTCCGTTGAGTCCGCCTCGTACTCTAAGCCGCG
>Ga0265293_10004483_pt1 | contig 24535 bp, 24 predicted proteins | sample Munlanlewell138R_FD_192505 | JGI IMG/M metagenome (GOLD analysis project Ga0265293, IMG submission 192505) | Leachate microbial communities from a municipal landfill in Southern Ontario, Canada - Leachate well 138R | ecosystem: Engineered > Solid waste > Landfill > Unclassified | place: Canada...
CAAGCAACGAAGCGAGTATGGTCGTAGATGTTTAGAAGAGGTGCTAGGGTTCCGTGATTTCATTAAAAATGTTGAGTTGGATCAATTAAAACGGATGATTGAAGACGATCCTGAATATTATTATCGCAACCTAGCTTTTGCCATTGTGTTAGGTTTAGAGAAAGATTGGGCTAAGAAGTTTTCTTCTATCACCCTCGAACCTCCAACTTGGTATGTTGGTGGGTCGTACACGGTCTGGAATGCGATGGCTCTTAGTTCTATGATGAACCGGTGCAATGCTGCTTTGGCCCCGGCCATCACAACCGCACCTAAATCAAGTCCTGGCTCGCGCTTTGGAGGATCCTCATCAGGTGGTGGTGGATTTTCTGGCGGCGGTTTTGGCGGCGGTGGCGGGGGCGCTTGGTGAAAAAAAAGCCGCCCTGTTGTCGGGCGGCTTCAATTGTACTAATACAAATTAGTCACGATAGTTTCTGGTTGGGCGGGGTTTTGCAATTGCTTCGTTAACACGAAGGTTGCGTCCGCCGAACTCTTTGCCATCGAGTTGGGAAATTGCAGCATCAGCAGCTGAATCTTCATCCATCTCAACGAACCCGAACCCTTTGGGGCGATGGGTTTCTCGATCAATGATGATGTTCGCACTTAGAACGGTACCGTACTGAGCGAACAGTTCCCGAAGTTCCTCTTCGGTGGTGGCGTAACTCATGTTGCCGACATAGATTTTCTTTGCCATAAAGCATCCTCCACAGGTCCTAAGCCTGTTATCATAAAATTGCTTCATTTGGCGGCATGCTTGAGTCAATTTAATCGGTCTTAAGAATACGATAATCACGACTCGAAGGAAACTAGATTAAAAGAAACAGCTGCAACTCAAAAACGAAAGCACATTTACCATAACATGGGCCCTATACTCTGTCAATATCTTGAAAAACGGTTATACTTTCTTTATAGTGGCTTAATGAATATACTAGGTTTACTACTTTCATTTGTTTTTATAGGGATAATCATAGGTATAGGAATAATGCTTTCAAAATCAGATCGATTTTCTGCAGAGTTCGTACGCAAATTTATCCACATCGGGGTCTCAAATTGGTGGTTTATACTACTTGTGAGTTTTGATTCTCTCGCCTATGCGTTAGTCGGTCCAATAATGTTTATTGTCTTGAATAGTCTGGCCGTCTACACAGGGGTTGCGAACGTTCTTGGTATTAGCGATAAGCGTAGAAACCTTGGCTTAGTCTATTTTCCGATCTCATTGCTTGTGCTTGTACTCCTCGGATATACCGGTACAATCCCCATGTGGGCCTGTGGTATGGGAGTGATTACCATGGGATACGGGGATGGGTTGGCGGCAATAATTGGTAAACGATGGGGCAAGAGAGAGATTCGACACGGGAAAACCGTATTAGGAACAATAGTGATGGCCTGTGTCACATTTTTGGTCCTCATTGGTTTTTCAATTGGTTATCAAATAACTGGATTGTGGACTCTAGGTTGGTGGGTTACGCTGGTTATTGTTGCTCTGATAGTAGCCCTACTGGAAGCATTTACACCATACGGGCTCGATAACATCACAGTCCCGCTGGGCACAGCATTGTTAGCCACAATATTATTTGGTGGCTTATGAAGATCATAATATGGCTCTATCTCATCCCCATTGGAGCTAATTTATTATTGGCAATTATTGCCAAACTGACTAAACTGCTTACTTTTTCAGGTTCCATTGCAGCCTTTATAGTCGGCTTTCTTACCTTTCGTTATTTAGGAATTGGGGGATGGGTCCTCCTTATGCTGTTCTTTGTAACAGCGAATATCCTGAGTAAACTGAGTAGTGCTATTACAAAAAATGTCGAATCTGGCATTCAAAAGAAAGGGGGAACACGCGACTGGGCCCAAGTTTTAGCCAATGGATTGCTTGCGGCAGCCTCTGCCCTCTATTATGGTCTTAGTGGGCACATAGTGGCCTTGATTATGTTTGGAGCTGCTATAGCGGCGAGTACTGCTGATACTTGGGCTGGAGAAGCTGGAGTTCTTAGTAAGCGCCCCCCCGTATCGATTAGAACCTTTAAAGTAGTACCAGTGGGCATGTCTGGGGGAGTGACTTGGTTGGGTACCTTTAGTAGCCTTGTCGGTTCCATTATGATTGCAACTGCTTGGTATGCGATGTTTGCCGATTATTCCGATCCTATATGGCTCTTTTTGGCTTCTATTGTCGCTGTTGCCGGAGCCTTAGGCTCCCTAGCCGATAGTTTTTTAGGCGCGACTGTACAAGGACACTATTATGATCCAAAAAGAAAACAGGTGACGGAGCACGAAAGACGGGAGGGTGTTACATTTGAACTATGTCGGGGTGTGCGCTGGATCGATAACGATGTGGTTAATTTTCTTAGCAATACGGTAGCAGTCCTTCTTGCTAGCGGTTTTAGTTTGATATTTTTGTAGGTTTGTTTCGAAATAATGGTCTTGACTATGGAGTACACATGAAAAAAGCTTTATTAATTCCCGATTCTTTTAAAGGAACGATGAGTTCTGCTCAAATCTGTTCGATTATGGAACAGGCCATTGTCCGCCACTATCCGGCGGCAGAAGTTATTTCTATTCCTGTCGCTGATGGAGGCGAGGGGAGTGTAGATGCTTTCTTAACCGCAATGGGCGGGAAAAAGATTAACGTGGAAGTAACGGGACCGTATTTTCAGCCAGTTGAGGCTTTTTATGGAGTTGTCGCAGGGGATACGGCAATTATTGAAATGGCCTCCTGTGCCGGATTACCATTAGTTGGTGATGATAAGAGACCTGATCAAACCACAACCTATGGTGTGGGAGAATTAATACTGCATGCAGCAGCTAATGGGTGTAAAAAAATTATTGTGGGTCTTGGAGGGAGTGCCACCAATGATGGAGGTACTGGAGCGGCAGCGGCTGTAGGTGTTCGTTTTTTGAACAGTGCTGGAACCACCTTTGTTCCAACTGGAGCAACTCTAGCCCAGATTGTTGAAATTGATAGAGAAAACAGATCAAAATTGCTTGATGGAGTTGAAATAATCACCATGTGTGATATTGACAACCCTCTCTTTGGTGAACATGGTGCTGCTTTTGTCTTTGCTCCACAAAAGGGAGCTGATGCTGAGATGGTTAGTTTCCTTGATACGCAGTTGCGGGCTTTACATAGTGTAGTTCTTGAGTCGATTGGCACTGATATTTCAGAACTACCCGGCTCGGGGGCTGCCGGTGGCATGGGTGGTGGTATGGTAGCTTTTTTCAAGGCAAAACTAGAAATGGGCATTGAAGTAGTGCTCGATACTGTTGGATTTGATAACCTTTTAGCTGGAACAGATATAGTATTTAGTGGAGAGGGGAAAATCGATGTGCAGAGTCTACGAGGGAAGGTTGTGATTGGGGTTGCGCGCCGCACAAAAAAATTAGATATTCCCTTAGTGGCGGTTGTTGGAGATATTGGCGACTCAATTGAAGATGCTTACCATGCTGGGGTCTCAGCTATATTTAGCATTAATCGGGTGGCCCGCGATTTTAAACATGTAGTAAAGCGGGCACCGCAAGATATGGCCCTTACGATGGATAATCTGATGCGGTTTGTGAAGCGGCTTGGATTTTAGTTTTGAATCCACTTTTTATTGCGGAGTGGGGACAAGCTACAATACAATCGCCACAGCGGATACAAGCAGTACTATTGGGCGTTATATACACAGGGATGTCGAGTTTACACACTCTTTGGCAGATGCCACATTTTGTACACGCTTTTTCATCTATTTCAAGGCGATACAGAGAGACTGGATTGAATAAGCCATAGATTGCCCCTAGTGGGCAGACATACCTACAGAAAGGGCGATAGAGGATAATTGAAGTAAGAATTGTAACAAGTAAAATCAAGTTTTTCCAAGCAAAAAGCCAGCCAGCTACACTACGGAGGCCAGAATTACCAGCTAATAGAAGCAGTCCAGAGAGTGTTCCAGAGGGGCAGACCCATTTACAAAACCAAGGGGAGCCTTGCCCAATTAAATCAACAACATACATAGGTAGCAGAATAACTAGTATAATAAGAAATACGTAGGGTAACTTAGCGAGGAATTTTTCACCTGGAAGACGACGTAACCGTTTCCATGTTTTTGGGATGGGAATACGATGCAGTAGGTCCTGAAACCAACCAAAAGGGCATAACCAACCACAGGCAAACCGACCGAGGGTTGCCCCAATGGCAATTAAAAAGCCCCCAACATAGAAGGAGAAGGTTTTGTCGCGTGATCCGAGGACAGCTTGGAGAGATCCAATTGGACACGATCCTAAGGCCCCTGGGCAGGCGTAACAGTTGAGTCCAGGGACGCAGAAAGCTTTTGCATCACCTTGATAAATCTTACCTTCCAGAAAACCGACAATATAAGCATTGGAGAGAACAGCAGTGAGAAATTGAATAATATTTCTACGCCGATCATGCGCGACGCGTAATTTCTTAGCCAAGGCCAATACACTCCAAACAGATTGTAGTTGCTTTTTTGAGCACAATAAGAGCTTCGCCTTGCACCACTCCAATGACAATCGCAATACTTGCTACTACGAGGATGGCGATCGCAATTATTCGACTAGGCTTAGCGTGGACTCGATTATTTTTTTCCATGCGTTTTTATTCCGTGCTCCATAGTATGTTTGTCCCACAATCTTACCGGTGCTGTCAACAAAAAAAGTTTCAGGGACTACTTGTGAGTCTTTAAGACGCAAATTAACCAAATCTTGAGAAGGTAGAAGGTGAATATAGTCAGCACCGGTTTGATCAATAATATAATTTGCGGTGTTGCGATTCTCGGCAAATATTTTTTGATTAGAGTGGTAAACATCGGTAACAATACCGATTATATTAACATTTTTGGATGCAAATTCATTTCTCAGTTCAGCAAGAGCTGGCATCTCTTGGAGGCAAGGGCTACAGAACGTTGCCCAAATATTAACCAAAGTAAGCTGGTAGGGGGAGAAAATTGTCTCGGTTATTTCGTTTCCTTCTAAGTCAAGGGTCCAAAATGGTGCTAAACTTTTTGACTCTGGTGCCTGAGCCGCTAGGGGGGCGACGAGCAAGACAAAAATTATCAAAATCACTATGTTACGGTGCGTTCTAGAGAGCATAGGGTACCTCGCTTCTAATATATCAGCCAATGCTACCATGAAGTTTATCTATTGGCAAGTTATTGAGCACTTTCTGGAATAATTGTCTTCTTGCATTGTTTTGGAGAGTTTTTACGTTCAGAAAGATACAGCCCAACTAAAATTAAAAGACAGCCACCTAGAGCCATAATAGTAATTGGTTCGTCCAGAACTATAGCTGCCGTAAATAGTGTAATTAGCGGAGTGAGATAAATGTAAGCACTTGTTTTAAATACGCCAAGTGTCTTTATAGCTGAGTTCCAGCTAACAAAGCATGCTCCACTGGCACCGAAGCCTAAAAATAAGAAAAGGATTGTGTTTAGCCCGGTAAAATCGGTGGTGGAAATTGAAAACTCTCCTATAAAAACAAAGGGGAGCATGAAGATAATACCATAGAAAAGTATCTTTTTTGTGTAGGTTGAGACTTTGTATCTGGTTGTATCTATTTTTCTTAATAAAATACAATAGATTGCCCAGCCAAGCGTGGCTGTTAAAGCTAAAGCATCTCCAGCCAAAGAGAGTTGAAATTCAACGTTACCGTTGAACATGACTAAACAAACTCCCACGGAAGCAATAATAAAACCAAGGATTAAATTAGATTTCAGTGGTTCTTCTTTCAGGAAAAATGGAGCGAGGAGGGCTGTGGTCAATGGTGCCACAGAAACCAGAATGCCGACGTTAGAGGCATAGGTCATAGTCAGTGCGATGTTTTCAAGTAGGTAATACATCGTCACTCCGGTTAGTCCTGCACCAGCGAACAATAGTTCTTGGCGTAGATTCCAAGGTTGTCTGGAAGAGCGGTTGATGATTGCATCATATAAGGCAAGACCTAGGAAGCCCATAATAAATCGAACTAACAATATTTCGATGGGAGTGAAGGCTTCGAGAAGTATTTTGGTAGCTATAAAGGTTGTTCCCCAAACAACAATAGTTGTTAAGGCCAAGCCATGAGCTATGGTTCTATGCTTATTCATGCTGGGATTTTGTCATGAAAGTGTACAAATGTATAGCCATTTTTGGCTGATACAAAAGATTTTTCAAATTTACGGTTGCTGTTCACGAAATTTATTTGTATGTTACATATCGGTAGACGAGACGCTTACGTCTTTAGTCGGCCTCTGCCTGACTACAGGCTGAATAAGAAAAAAGAAAAATACATACAAGTGAGGAAACACTATGGCAAAACAGCTACAGTTCAATGAAGAAGCCCGCAGGGCTCTGATTGTTGGTGTCGAAAAGCTTTCTCGAGCAGTAAAAGTTACGCTCGGACCAAAGGGGAGAAACGTACTGATTGATAAGAAATTTGGCGCTCCAACAGTCACCAAGGATGGTGTCTCTGTTGCACGCGAAATTGAATTAGAAGATCCCTTTGAGAATATGGGGGCACAATTACTCAAGGAAGTTGCAACAAAGACCAATGACGTTGCTGGAGATGGAACTACTACGGCTACAGTACTGGCCTATGCTATTACAAAAGAGGGCATGAAGAGTGTTGCCTCTGGCGTAAACCCGATGGGAATTAGAAGGGGTATTGATAAAGCAGTAGATGACACGATAAAAGAGCTTAAGCGCCAAGCTAAAATGATTAAAGATAAAGAAGAGCTGGCTCAAGTAGCTACTATCAGTGCTAACAATGACCGTGAGATTGGTGATGAAATTGCCAATGCCATGGAGAGAGTTGGTAAAGATGGTGTTATTACTGTTGAAGAATCAAAAACTATCGAGACTACCACTGATTTTGTTGAAGGAATGCAGTTTGATCGTGGATATCTTTCACCTTACTTTGCTACAAACCGCGATACTATGGTCTCAATCCTTGAAGATCCCTATATCCTCATTTATGACAAGAAAATTTCCAATATGAAGGATTTATTGCCGGTATTGGAGAAAGTGGCCCAAGCTGGTAAACCCATCTTGATCATTGCTGAAGATGTTGATGGAGAGGCGTTAGCAACATTGATCGTCAATACTATTCGTGGAACACTCACCGCAGTTGCGGTAAAAGCGCCCGGATTTGGTGATCGACGTAAGGCGATGCTCGAAGATATCGCAGTGTTGACTGGCGGTGAAGTTATTTCTGAAGAAATTGGATTGAAATTAGAAAATACTGATATCACTCAGCTCGGACGTGCGAAGACCGTTAAGGTAGAAAAAGACAATACTACTATTATTAATGGTGCTGGTAAGGCGTCAGAGATTAAGGATAGAATTAGCCAGATTAAGGTTCAGATTAAGGATACTTCTAGTGATTATGATCGCGAAAAATTACAGGAACGCCTAGCGAAGTTAGCTGGTGGTGTTGCAGTTATCAATGTTGGAGCAGCAACTGAAGTTGAACTTAAAGAGAAAAAACACCGAGTAGAAGATGCTCTTTCAGCAACAAGAGCCGCCATTGAAGAGGGCGTAATTGCCGGTGGTGGTGTTGCTTTGGTCCAAGCTGCTAAAGTTCTTGCGAATAAAAATCTTTCCGATTTGACTGAAGAAGAAGTAATTGGATACCGGATTGTACGACGTGCACTTGAGGAGCCTATCCGTCAAATTGCAGAAAATGCTGGTCTTGATGGTGCCATTATTGCTGACAAAGCTAAGAATGAAAAAGCAGATATGGGCTTTGATGCCACTAGAATGATTTGGGTTGACATGTTTGAAGCAGGAATTACAGATCCTGTTAAGGTTTCACGCAGTGCTCTGCAGAATGCAGCGTCGATTGCATCCTTGATTCTTACAACCGAGTGCTCAATAACCGATCTCCCTTCCGATGAACCCGCAATGCCTGCTGGCGGTGGCGGTATGGGCGGCATGGGTGGTATGGGCGGCATGATGTAAGCTGACCAAATAAAAGTTTATTATCAGGGTGAATTCCAGAAATATTAGGAATTCACCCTTTGTTATATGCGTAGAACACCGTTAACGTAACAATTTCTCTAGAAGATTCCTTGTAGTGTGAAACTTGACTACTGTAAGGGTATCATGATACGTTAAGCGGTACGTAAACTGAAACTCAATAGCGAGGTTATATTATTATGAATGCATTGATGACAACCTTGATGGGCGGAAGTGGTGCAAGCGGTACTAGTGGCTCCATGACTACTACTTTCATCACGTTCGGACTCATTATCCTGATTTTCTACTTTTTAATCATTAGGCCACAAAAAAAGCGTGACAAAGAAACAAAGAATATGCTCGCTGCCATGAAAAAAGGCGATAAGATTGTTTCAATCGGTGGTATTAGAGGTACCATTGTTATTGTCAAAGAAACTACCGTGGTGGTAAAAGTTGACGATAATACCCGCATTGAGTTTTCAAAAAGTGCGATTGCCCAGATTCTTGACAAAAAGAGTGAATCTACTACAGAGAAGCCTTCTAAGCCGGCCAAAAAAGAATCCCCGGTGGAAACTGTTGAAGCACCGGCAAAGAAAAAGAAGTCTGCTCCTGTTAAAAAGGCAAAAGAACCAGTAGAAGATGCCGTGGTCGTTGAAGAAGCTCCAGTAGTTTCTGAAGATGGTCCGGATAAAAAAGAGACCAAGTAAAGACATCGATATCATACGGAGAGCATCATGAAAAAACGAGGGCGATTGTTCATCGTTCTCTTGGTTGCGGTGGTATGTGGAATTTTCCTTTATCCAACCGTAAAATGGTACGTTTTTGTACCCCAAGAGACAAAAGATCTTGCGACTGGTTCAATGATCCAGATTCGGGAGTATGCATTAGGACAGGCAACGATAGACTTGCGTGAATTGAAGTCTTTGATTGCTTCTGATTCTTCTGCATCTTTACCCGATACTTATGGATTCCTTATTCCTGTAGCTAAAGACAACTATAAATCAATGAAACGAAATGTTCCAAAATCTTGGACGGTCGAAGATGTATTTAGAGGATTCTATAACGAACAAGAATTGTTCGATGCATTGGAGAATCACTATCGATCACAATTGTTGAGCCTAAAAACGCTGAGCGGAAAGATTTTACAGCTTGGACTCGATTTGCGTGGAGGTATGAGTATTCTTTTGGAAGCTGATGTTGATGCTTATGCAGCCAAAACAGGAACCCGAGTTTCCAGTAGTGTAATCACCGCACTTTTAAATGAAGATATTGCCATTTTAAATGAGCGTATTGACCAATTTGGTGTAACTGAACCCGATATTCGGCTTCAGGGAAATTCTCAAATTCTTATCGAAATTCCAGGGGCTGCTGATCCTGAACGGGTAAAATCGTTCTTGCGTGGTAAGGGGTCTTTGAACTTCCAGATTGTCGATCAAGAATTAACTGCTCAGTTAAATACCTATTTTAACGAAAATCCTGGCGATGTGTTTACCAATGTAGGGCAAATCAAGCAACCTGAATTTTTACCCGCAGGAAAAGTTGCCACTGGGTATTATGTGAATGATGCCTATGGGTTGGATCAGCTTTCTAGTTATGTAGTAATTAATGAAGAAATAGGTCTGGATGGGATTCATATTTCAAATGCTGTGACGGGATCTAATCCTATTACAGGGCAACCTACTGTTAATTTTGAGCTGGATGCAACTGGTGGAGAAATTTTCTATAAGCTTACCTCGACTCATACGGGTGAGATGATGGCTGTTGTACAAGATGGTAATGTTAAAGCTATGGCAACTATCACCGAACCCATTCGAAATAATGTGCAGATTACCGGGTTTGGACAAAAAGAAGCCCAAGATCTTTCGGTTGTCCTTAAGACGGCAGCTTTGCCTATTGAGTTAATTGTTGTGAGCCAGCAAGGTGTCGGAGCGTCCCTCGGGGAAGATACAGTTCAAGCTGGGTTGGTCGCAATTTTATTAGGACTCGCTTTAGTCTTTATTTTCATGGTTGTAATTTACAAAGGAAGCGGTTTACTTGCCGATGTTGCTTTGTTATTTAACCTCATTATCTTATTAGCGGTATTATCTGCGTTCAATTTAACTTTGACTCTGACCAGTATTGCTGGTTTAGTGTTGACAGTCGGTATGGCTGTTGATGCCAATGTCATTATTTTGGAACGTATTAAAGAAGAATTAGCTGTTGGGAAAACTGCTGCAGCCTCAGTAAAAGCTGGGTTTGCCAAGGCTTTCTGGACTATTATGGATGCTAACGTAACTACGATTATTGCAGCGCTGATACTTTCTCAACTCGGTTCGGGTTCTGTGAAAGGATTTGCCAATACCCTCGCAGTTGGAATTGTTAGCTCAATGTTCAGTGCTTTGTTTGTCGTAAAGTTGATGTACGACGCAGTCCTATCTGGGAAAAATCCTCGGCTGAGCATTAGCTGGAGGAGGAAGTAATCATGGCTAAGAAAATTTATCCAATTACCAAATTTCGTTTCATTGCGGTTGGCGTATCAGTCCTCCTTTTAATTGTAGGTTTAATTGCCTTTTTGGCTTTTGGCGGCTTTAATCTGGGTATAGATTTCCAAAGCGGATTTTCACAACGTGTCCAAATTGCTCCGCCAGCACTATCTTTGAGTTATAGCGGTTCTGATACAGTTACTCTAAATATTACTGGTGGTACGCTCACGTTAGTGTACAGAGATGCTTCTGGTTCTCGTTATTCAGAATTTAGTTCTGCTTCGTATCCAACAGTGGGCGATCTTGCAAATGCAATTTCATCGACTGTTCCTGGTGTTACAGCACTTGCGTTGGATCCTAGCTTAGCAACAGCAGGATTAATCACAGGTTTTGGATTACCAACGTCTCTTTCAACGACTCCCTTTGTTTTGAATAGTGCCAATCCAAATACCACTAATTTTGTTTCAATTGATGAAATGCGTGATGCTTTAGGCGATTCAACTCAGGTGCAGATTGTAGGGGATGAGTACAAACAGGTATTCCAAATTCGTCTCGCTAATGATGAAAATCTGGCTGAAGATGAAATTTCAGAATCTGTAGGTAATGCCTTACGGAAAGCTTTTGGATCGGATGCTATTGTGGTGTTACAATCTGACTTTGTTGGACCTAAATATTCTTCAACGTTAGTTTCAGGTTCTATTCTCATTGTAATTGTCTCAATTACTTTAATCTTGCTCTATATCTGGTTTAGGTTTAAATTGGCCTATGCTTTAGCGGCTATTATTACACTAGTGCATGATGCCTTTTTATTGGTTGGTTTTATCGCATTAGCGCAATTGGAAGTTTCTAGCACTACGATTGCTGCGTTACTAACTATTATTGGATATTCTTTGAATAACGTCATTGTTATTTTTGATCGGATCCGTGAAAACAGACCAATTCTTAAAGACCTGTCAATGATGCAACTCATCGATACAAGTGTTTCTCAATCATTGTCTCGAACACTCTTTTCGTCGCTGACTACCGCCTTAGCTATTTTACCGTTGGCAATTCTTGCCTCAGGAGCTATTCAATTGTTTGCGATTGAGATGGTTTTTGGTATTGTGGTAGGGGCTTATTCAAGTAACTTCCTCGCTCCAGCTTTATTGCTTTGGATTACTAAAAATAAAAATAAAGGAAAGCCTGTTATTGCTCCTAAACCTGAAATAGCGGTAGTTGAAGAAGTAGCAGATAAGGAGACTGCCGAGAAAGTTGAAGTTCCTATGGTAGAGCGGAAACTCAAAGGCAAGCGTCAGCAGAAAAAGTAATCTTGATTGTGTTGTATTGCATTATATGTTTGCTAAAGCCGCCTCGTAGGAAATCTGCGTCGCGGCTTATTTGTTTGGAGGAAATAAGTGGTTGTTATCCAATCGCATATTATCGGGTATTGTAATGGAGTCGCCCATGTGATTGAGATGGCACAAGAGTGTCTGCGCATTGCAAATGCAAAGAACCTGCCAGCTTACTCCATTGGGTGGTTTATCCATAATCCGACGGTTGTCAAACGATTTGTGGCAAAGGGAATGCAGTGTATCGATACCCCAAAAGAGGGTTCTCCAGGAGTAGCTTTGATACGGGCACATGGAATAGGAGATCCCCTGCGAGAGGCTTTTGAACAACAAGGATTCACTTTAATCGATGGAACTTGTGGGATCGTAGCCTATTCCCAACGCTTGATCCGAAAAACCCCAGAATCAAAGCATGTGGTTATTATAGGGTTGCCCGGACACAGTGAAGTAATTGCGTTGTCTAATGTGTACAATGCAGATAAGCAGATTGTTCCTGTCCATGTGGTAGCCTCTGAAGCCGATATTGATGCTCTACCTGATTTTAGTAATGAGGAAGTGCTGCTCATGGTGCAGACAACTTTCCCTCAAACGCAGTATAATGACTTGCGTGATTACATGCTTTTTCGTTATAAAAACCGGCTACATATTGGCAATCAGCTATGCCCCAATACATTACGTCGGCACGTAGCAGTGCTCGATATGTGTAAAAAAGTTGATGCAGTAATCGTTATTGGTGGTAAAATGAGTGCTAATACAACTGCTTTGGTCCATTTAGTCGAATCACAAAATTTGCCGGTCTGGCATATTGAATCGGTGGAGGAGATTCCTGCTCAAATTCTCTCTTTTAGGCGAGTAGGAGTTACAGCGGGGACTTCGACGCCTCCTGAAGATATCGATGCGGTTGTAGATGCGTTGGAAAAGGGAGAGCTTTAGTGGAACAGAGTAAGCGGTATTGTTCATCAGAGGAGTTCTTGGAAAAAGTAAGAGGCAAAGAAGCCTTTATTTGTGATATGGATGGGGTCATTTATCATGGTAATCGATTACTTCCAGGAGTCCGAGACTTCATTGAATGGTTGCAAGCTGAAGATAAACGCTACCTTTTTCTGACCAATTCTAGTGAACGTTCCCAAATAGAGCTAAAACTAAAGATGCGACGATTAGGGATGGAGATTGATGCCAATCACTTTTACACATCGGCTTTGGCCACTGCTGGATTCTTAGATTCCCAAGTTCCCCATGGGACCGCCTATGTAATTGGAGAAGCGGGTTTAATCAATGCTTTGTACGATGTTGGTTATTCGATGAATGATATAAATCCCGATTATGTTGTGGTGGGGGAGTCGAAAAATTATAACTATGAAACAGTTATACGTGCTGTTAGTCTTGTTCGCAACGGAGCTCGGTTAATAGGGACCAATCCTGATACCACCGGGCCAACCGAAGATGGGTTAGTTCCAGCGACAGGGTCGCTGATACTGCCAATTTCAAAGACGGCGGGGGTTGAGCCTTATTTTATTGGTAAACCAAATCCGGTGATGATGCGTCAGGCTTTAAAAAGGCTGGGATGTAAGCGTGAAAATACGGCAATTATTGGCGACCGGATGGACACAGATATTGTGAGTGGGATTGAAAGTGGGATTGATACGGTTCTTGTGCTCTCTGGTGTTTCAAATGCAGAGACTTCTGCTCATTTTGCGTATCGACCGATGTTGGTCCTTGATTCTGTAGGGACCTTAGTTCCTAAACACTAGGTTGGGAGGGTGAGATGATTTCTATACCGACAATTAAACGATTTCCTTCATATCTTCGGTTGTTGCGACAATACAAAGAGGAAGGGCTAGAATGGGTTTCTGCTACAAAACTAGCTGAGGAATTGGGATTAACTCCGATTCAAGTGCGTAAAGATATGGCAGGAACAGGGGTCGAAGGCCGACCAAAAGTTGGTTTTGAAATTGATGCACTAATTTCAACTATCGTTTGTAATTTAGGATGGGATAATACTACTGATGCGATTCTAATTGGTGCTGGGCATCTAGGAGCTGCTCTTTCACGGTATGAGGGGTTTGCTAGTTATGGTCTCCATATTATCGCTGTTTTTGATTCAGATCCGGCAAAATTCGGGAAGGCCATTGGTAATACGATCGTCTATCCTATGAATGAGTTGCGCCGCTATATCCAAGATCATGCCATCAATATTGCTGTAATTGCTGTTCCGGCAGATTCGGCGCAGGAAGTTGCCGAAATTCTGGTTGATTCTGGTATAAAAGCAATCTGGAATTTTGCCCCTAAAGATTTACGACTTCCCCCTTCAGTTGTGATTGAGAGGACTGATCTAGCAACCAGCTTTGCTGTGCTATCGGCTAAGTGTCGCCGGGTGTTAGATGGTGGCGGAGATTGTGCAGATATGCATTAATATGTGAATATCGTTATATTAAAAGATGGTTAATGAACAAAAAGGCCAGTAAAAAACTCTATATTAATATTTAATGTAATTTATAAGTATATTAATTGACTACCACTGCAGTTTTTGGTATGCTTCCAGCATGCAGAAAATAGTAGTAGAACTTTGTTTGGGTAGTTCATGTTTTGCGCGGGGTAATGCCGAGACTTTGGCATATCTTGAAACCTACATAGCGACCCATCACCAAGAGGATTGTATTGAATTAACGGGCCACCTGTGTCTTGGTAATTGCTCGCAAGGGCCAAATGTTAAGATAGCAGGAAAATTGTACACTGCATTGCAACCTGAGGAAGTGGTTTGTCTTGTCGAAAAGGCGTTAACCATGAAGGAAGGTTTCCATGGGTAGTGCAAATCCTGGCTTATATCCTATTTATACTGAACGCACCGAATGTCGTGATTGTTATAAATGTGTGCGTGCCTGTCCGGTGAAGTCTATCCAAGTAAAAAACGGTCACGCTGTGGTTGTTCGTAATCGGTGTATATCCTGTGGTAGATGTGTCGATACATGCCCTTCGCATGCTAAGAAGATTCGCAATGATGTTGCCCATGCAAAACAACTTATCACATCCAAAAAACGAGTTATTGTCTCTCTTGCCCCATCGTATGCTGCAGAGTTTAGTGAAACTCCCCAAGCAGTTTTAGTTGCACTACGGATGCTTGGATTTTCTGATATCTCTGAGACGGCCATTGGTGCAGCGTTAGTTTCAGCGGCTATCGATTCGTATTTGGCACACCATGACAATGTTTGTCCGTGGATCTCAACGGCATGTCCTTCCGTTGTGGAGTTGATCTATCGCTATCAACCGTCCCTTATAAACCAACTCTCTCCAATCCCTTCGCCTTTGCAATGTCACAGCGCTTATCTCCGTTATTTATATGGACCAGAGATTGGGATTGTATTTGTTGGTCCGTGTATAGCCAAAAAAGTAGAAGCAGATCAGACTCCTGGGTTTCCAGATGTGGCTTTGACTTTTAGAGAATTACGTTCGTGGTTTAGTGCCGAGGATATTGATCTCAATGATTTACAGAAAACAGGTTGTAGTGCGGAAACTGTAGGATACATGGTTCCGGCCGTTGCGGGAGAGAGTACATTGTATCCAATCGAAGGGGGGATGGTCGCATCTTTTACCTTAGGAAAGGATGTATTTCAAGATAGAGCGGTGTCGGTTTCGGGTGTTGACCAGGTTATGGAAACCTTACAAGACTTACATGTCATACCAAGTGAAGAGAGGATTCCTTTTTTGGAGCTTCTTAGTTGTGAAGGTGGTTGCATAAATGGCCCGGGAAAATCTAGTTTTAGATCTTCAGCAGTGAGCAAAGCGAATGCAGCCCGTTTCACAAAGTCCAGAATTATCTCAGAGCAACCGCTTTTTGTCCCTCCTTTGGACTTTACACACCTAATTTTAGAGCAGGGATATGACTTACTTGCTTTTCCTCACTCTCACCATGTTCTACCTGAAATTAAAAAAGTAAAACGCTCCTTTTCAGATGAAGCAATTGCAAAGGCTCTCTTAGAGTTGGGGAAAACAGAAAAAAGCGATGAATTGAATTGTGGGGGATGTGGTTATAATTCTTGCCATGATATGGCTGTTGCATATTTAGATGGCATGGCTGAGCCTGAGATGTGTGTCACTAAAATGCGTAAGCTGGCCCAGAGTAAGATTGATGTGTTGCTTCGAACCCTTCCGATGGGGGTCGTGATTGTCGATAGGAAATTAAATATTGTCGATTGTAATAGTGCTTTTCTAACCTTATTTGCCGATTTAGATAGTGAACTGGGCTCGGTCGCAGTCGAAAGGGTGGCTGGATTACCATTGGACCGGTTTGTCCCGTTTTATAATCAATTTTCACAACAATTTGATGCTGGAATGAAGACCGATCAATATCGCCTCCATTTTAAAGGGAGGTTTTTGAAGGTGTTATTCTTTACCATTGAGAATCATCGTTTGGTAGGGGCTATGTTTCAAGATGTTACCATCCCTACGACCAGGCGTGAAACTGTTGTCAAAAAAGCCGATGCAGTTATTCAAAAAAGTCTTGAGACAGTCCAAAAAATAGCTTCATTGCTGGGTGAAAATGCAGCTGAAACTGAAATTATGTTGAACTCGCTTATTGATGTTTTTCAAGTCCCAAGTGGCGAAGATCCTGATGGATTCTTACCAGATAGTGATCAGAGGGCCTTGCTGTGAATGAAATCTTTATTGATGTTGATTACAATCAAACATATAAAGCTGGCCAAAAGATTGGCGGGGATGTGTTTTTACAATCCAGAGATCCTGTCTCACAACAAATTGTCTGTACGTTGTCGGATGGGCTAGGAAATGGCGTAAAAGCAAATGTCTTAGCTAATCTGACGGCTAATATGGCGCACAAACTTTCATTTAGCCCCATGCATCTAACCAAATCAGCAAAAATTATCATGAATACGCTCCCCGTCTGTAATGAACGCAAGATTAGTTATTCCACTTTTACTATTGCCGATATACGGCCAAATTTAGATAAGACGGTAACGGTACAACTAATTGAATATGATAATCCGCGAGTTCTCCATTTTTCCCACAGTGCTGTAATCGATATTGTTGCCCAAGAGATTGAGTTACATCGTGAGGGTGCTTTTAAACATGAAATTATTAGACAGTCAACTTTTAGTATGGCTCAAGGGGATCGCTTAATTATGTTCACTGATGGGGTAACTCAATCAGGGATGGGTAGAAGTCTGCCTTTAGGGTGGAGACAAGCAGGTGTTGTTGAATTTATCACCAATATTTTACAAAAGGATCCCCATATTTCATCACGTGAGTTGGCCGAGTTAATTACTCGGAGAGCCTCTACTTTGGATGGCCTGGCAGCCAAGGATGATATTACGTGTGCGGTAATCTATGTTCGTAAGCCCCGCAAGACTTTGATTGTCACCGGTCCCCCTTTCACTAAAGAGCGCGATGCACAGTTGGGAGAACGGATGCGAAACTTCGATGGGAAAAAAATTGTTTCGGGAGGCACTACCGCCCAGATTGTAGCACGGCTGTTTCAAACCAAAGTCAAAGTCGATTTATCGTGTTGGTCCCCCCAAGTGCCACCCGCGTCAAAGATGGCAGGGATCGATCTGGTAACTGAAGGGATGTTGACCTTAGGGAAGGTGGCTACGGCCCTAGAGAACAAGACTTCGATCTATGCCATGCCGGATGACGCAGTGCGGCGTTTTGTGATGTTGTTACTCGATAGTGATCATGTTTCGTTCATCGTCGGTACAAAAATAAATGAAGCGCATCAGGATCCCAGCATTCCGGTAGAAATTGGAATTAGGCGCACTATTGTCGGGCGTGTTCGCCAAGCTTTAGAACAGAATTATTTAAAAGAAACGGTATTGGAATATATTTAGGAGGTCTGGAATGGGGCAACATAACATTATGGTAAAAATCTGTGTTGGTACAGCTTGCTTTGTCCAAGGCGGGGCTGACTTATTACTTTACGAAGACTTCTTAGACCCTAGTTTGCTAAGAATATGTACTATAGAGGGCACCTCTTGTCTCCATTGCTGTAAAACGGACGATCAGCAATTGCGCGCTCCCTTTGTTGAGATTAATGGGGTAGTGCATGCCAATGTAACGCCAAAACGGTTGATAGAACTCCTTAGGGAGGCGCAACATGCTTGAACTCAATAATCAGTATACGGTAATGAAACGAAGAATTGATGCTGAAGTATTGCGGGCTTTATTTGCTGGTAATCTGACACAAACTGTTGATTCTATACCCATTAAAATTATACCGCGAGAGCGGGAGGCTAATCGGTGTTGTATCTACAAAGAACGCGCGATGGTGCGCTATAGAATAATGGCCCTCCTAGGGGTCGACATTGGCCACGATGATGATGAATGTAAATCGTTGCGTGCGTATGCGCAAGAGGCGTTAGCAGTTCCTCCTGTGACCCTGCCAACGTTAACTACCATTACACCTGGCTGTAGCGGATGTCCTGATGATCAATATCGGATTACCGAATCTTGTCGGGGATGTTTTGCGCGTCCTTGTGCAGTCAATTGTCCTAAAGACGCTATTGTCTTTGTCAATGGACGCGCTCAGATTGTTGAAGAACGCTGTATTGCCTGTGGTAAATGTGTAGATGTGTGTCCCTTTAATTCTGTAATTCATATTCAAGTACCGTGTGAAGCCGCTTGTCCGGTTGGCGCCATCTCGAAAAATGAGCAGGGGTATGTCGAAATTGATCAAGACTTGTGTATCAACTGTGGCCATTGTGCCCTGTCTTGTCCTTTTGGAGCAATTGCTGAACGGAGTTCGCTGATCCATGTTGCTCAGTTATTGCAAGAGAAAGAAGAAGTGATAGCTCTTATCGCTCCGGCTATTGAGGGGCAGTTTCCAGGAAATTTGAGTCAGATTATTGCGGGATTAAAAGCTTTAGGGTTTTTTGATGTGGTTGAAGTGGCCCGAGGTGCCCATGTTACTGCTCTTCATGAAGCTCAGGAGGTGCAACAGCGTATTGTAGAAGGAAAGGGTTTTATGACGACAAGTTGTTGTCCGGCTTATATGGAATTGGTTGACAAGCATGTGCCGTCTTTAGCTGATCGACGTTCTTCTGCCCTTTCTCCTATGGCCTACACGGCTCAAAATATTATCCGCAGCAGGCCTTCTGCAAAATTAGTTTTTATTGGGCCCTGTATAGCTAAGAAAGTTGAAGCTTTACCGATACCGAGTATCTATGCTGTAATAACATTTGCTGAGTTGGCGGCCTTGTTTGTTGCTCGCGATGTGGATGTAAATCAACAACCTAGCACTCTTTTAGTCAATACTCATGAGTTTGAAGATTGTAGAGATTTTGCCTCGACCGGGGGTGTTGCTGCGGCGGTCTTGCGCCGGCTTGAGCAACCAGTGGCCGTTTTACCAATAAATGGGATCGATAAGAAGGGGGTGCGTCTGATGCGGGCATGGGAAAAACGTCCCCCTGAGGCTGATCTCGTCGAGGTGATGTGTTGTGAGGGAGGGTGCCTTTCTGGACCCGGTATTTTGGTACATCCTAAGCTAGCTAAGCGATTGCGCCAGGGTACAAATGTTGCTAAAGTAGGGGCGGTGAGAGGAGATTTGAAAAAGCATGCCTAAAGGGGAAATTAGATTGGATTATAGTGGAATTCTGAGTCAGCTTGATGCCTTAATTGCACCTAAGGCAACTACGATAACAAGACGATATGGAGAACTAGCTAATGCGAGTGCACTACTCGCTTTACACCTTAAGCAGGTTAACTGGGTTGGGTTTTATATAGTTGATACAGAAGACCAATTGGTTCTAGGGCCCTTTCAAGGAGGGCCAGCTTGTACACCAATTGATTATGGGAGAGGTGTTTGTGGTACTGCTTGGAAAGAAAAACGAACAATCGTTGTTCCTAACGTAGCTGATTTTGTGGGGCACATTGTCTGTGACACACAGAGTCAGAGTGAAGTTGTTGTACCAGTATTTGTAGAGACAGAGGTAGTCGCTCTTCTTGATGTTGATAGCCCTGTCATAGATCGGTTTAGTCCAGAAGATGTTGCATTTTTGCAAGCAGTAGCTAAAATGGTCAGTCGTCTCTATTTTCCATCTTGACATTATTGCAATTCCTCCACACTATTGGCTAGTGACGATGACGGAGACGAGTAACTGGCTCAATTTGTCTGTGAGAGGATGTCCTTCCATGATGCATGGTCGGGTGTGAGACATCTGGCATTTTCCAGTGAAAACCCCTCCCGAGTCGCAAGTCGAACTGTATAAAAGTAGGCTTGCCGTCCGCCCCTACGCATGGGGAATAAATGAGAGCTTGTGACAGTGATTAATCTGTTACAGGAAGTAAGGTGGAACCGCGGAAACATGGACTTCATGTTCTCGTCCTTACCAGGTCTTGCATAAAGCAGGACGGGTAGGATGAGAGCATGGAGTTTTTTTATTAGGGAATAACAAAGGAGTTTTATATAATGGCAGGAAAAGAGCAAAAAGATGACCGATTGGAGCGGGTGCGCCACTCAATGTCTCATGTAATGGCTGAGGCTGTATTACAGATGTTCCCTACCGCACAGATTGCGATAGGTCCGGCAATCGAAAATGGGTTTTATTATGATTTTGATCTTCCTAGAGCGTTAACGAGTGAAGATTTAGATGAAATCAGCACTCGGATGAAGCAAATCATAAAAGAAGATAAAGAATTTAAGCGCAGTGTGGTTTCGCGTGATGAGGCCAAACGTTTGTTCGCCGGCCAAGTATATAAACAAGAGTTAATCGATGCGATTCCAGAAGGGGAAGATGTCTCCTTATATAATCAAGGGGCGTTTACCGATTTGTGCCGAGGGCCTCACGTGGATTCAACTAAAGAACTAAATCCTCAGGCTTTTAAACTGTTAAGTACTGCTGGAGCCTATTGGAGAGGTAAAGAGACGAATCCAATGCTGACTCGGATTTATGCAACGGCATGGACCAATCCAAAAGATTTACGCCTCTATCTCCAAAAACTTGAAGAAATTGAGAAGCGCGACCACCGCAAGTTAGGTAAAGAGCTCGACTTGTTTAGTTTTCATGAGGAAGCGGGAGCTGGATTAGTCTATTGGCATCCTCGCGGAGCCAGAATTAGAATGGCGGTCGAAGATTTTTGGAAAGCTCAACATTATGCCAATGGCTATGAGATGGTCTATACGCCTCATGTCGGTAAGGCTTGGTTATGGGAAACTTCGGGACATCTCGATTTCTACAAGGAGAGCATGTACTCTCCCATGGAGATGGATAAGGCCGATTATTATGCAAAGCCGATGAACTGCCCCTTCCATATCATGATCTATCGTAATTCAAAACATTCTTATCGGGATTTGCCCTTCAGATGGGCAGAATTAGGGACGGTCTACCGGTATGAAAAAGCGGGCGCTTTGCACGGTCTGTTACGAGTTCGTGGGTTCACTCAAGATGATGCCCATATCTTTTGTACTCCCGGCCAAATGGAAGAGGAGATTCGAGAGGTTTTACGGTTTTCATTGTTCATGCTCAGATCGTTTGGATTTGAAGAGATTGGAGCTTACTTGTCGACACGTCCGGAAAAAAGTGTGGGGGAACCTGAGCGCTGGGACGCTGCAACTGAGTCGCTTAGAAAAGCAATTGAGGCTGAGGGCTTAGCGTATGGAGTGGATGAAGGTGGTGGGGCTTTCTATGGTCCCAAGATCGATTTAAAGATTAAAGATGCTCTCGGACGTGAATGGCAGTTATCGACTATACAGTTTGATTTTAATGAACCAGAACGCTTTAATATGACCTTTGTTGATTCTGACGGGGTAGAAAAGCGTCCGTATATGATTCACCGTGCGTTATTGGGCTCTATTGAGCGTTTTTTTGGTGTGCTCTTGGAACACTATGCAGGAGCTTTTCCCTTGTGGCTCTCTTCAGAGCAGGTATGTGTTATTCCTGTATCGGAGATTTTCAATTCGTACGCTTTAAAAATTCTTGCTACCTTGAAAGAAGCTGGGATTAGGGCATATATAGATGATAGCGATGATCGCATGAATGCGAAGATCCGTAATGCCCAGAAACTAAAAGTGCCCCATATGTTAGTGTTGGGCGAAAGAGAAGAGCAAGCCCATACCGTGTCGGTGCGGTATCGCGATGGCAAGCAAGAAAATGGGATTGAACTACCTGCTTATATTGAGCTATTGCAGAAACGGATCTCTTCTAAACAGCTAGTATAAACGGAGTTAGATATGAAACAAGATGCTGCTCTACGAAGGCTTGAAGGTATTGATAAAGAACTGGTGTTGCTCTCCCATATATTGGGAGTGTTAACTTGGGATCAAGAAGCAGTCCCTCCTCGCGGTGTTGAAGAGCGAGCTTTGCAAATGGGATTGCTTGATCGTAACATGCATGAACTTGTGGCTTCTGATGAGATGGGTGAGTTGTTATCTGATTTGGGTGCCTCTGACGGTAATGAGGGGGGAGCTACTTCATTAGATGATCGCAGTCGTGGCATTATTAGGAATTACTTTCGCTTGTGGCGTCGCGAGAGAAAGCTTGACTCTGGCTTTGTCCAAGAATTTTCTGAAACAACTGGGAAAGCTCATCAGGTGTGGGTCCGAGCAAGAAGTGAAAATAAATTTTCCCACTTTGAACCGGTACTTACCCATATTGTAGATTTGGTTCAACAAAAAGCAGAAGCTTTTGGGTATGATGACGACCCCTATGATGCTCTGTTAGATGTTTTTGAACCAGGAACGACAACGGCAGAGGTTGAGAAACTCTTTGGAGTAATGAAGGGTGACTTATTAGATATTTTGCAGCAGATCGGTGAAAAAGAGCACATAGACGATACCTTTCTCTATAATTCATATGCTCAGGATAAACAAGAATTCTTTGCCCGAGAAGTTTTGGATGCGATGGGATTTGATTGGGAGCGAGGTCTTACTGGACTGGCTACCCATCCCTATACGATAAGTTTGGGTAGTGATGATATTAGGATTACGACCCGATATACTGAGCCAAGTGTAACCAGTCCCCTTTTTTCGACCATACATGAAGGCGGGCATGCCTTATATGAAATGGGGGCTTCGAACGAGAGGACGAAAGGTACCTGCTTGGCCAGTGGTGCTTCATTAGCCTTTCATGAGAGCCAAAGTCGTCTTTGGGAAAATATGATTGGTCGTAGTCGTGGATTTTGGCAACATTTTTTTCCGAAGTTCAAAGCGCTGTTTCCTACGCAATTGGACCATGTTACCGTTCAGCACTTCGTGGCTGCTATAAACAAGGTGCAGCCCTCTAGTATCAGGGTCAATGCTGATGAAGTAACCTATGGGTTGCATATAATTCTACGGTTTGAATTGGAACGTGAATTATTAGCGGGTACTTTGGCTGTGAGAGACCTGCCGGGTGCTTGGAACGAGAAGATGGAGACGTTGCTTGGCATCAGAGTTGAGGATGATCGCGTGGGAGTGTTACAAGATGTGCACTGGGCGATGGGCGAGTTGGGGTATTTTCCAACGTATGCCTTGGGTAATTTGTATGGAGCTCAAATTATGGATACATTACAACAAGAAGTCGATGTCGGTACTGTGCTCAGTTCTGGAGATTTTTCTCCCATTCGGTTGTGGTTAGATTCCCATATCTTGCAATATGGGTCGATGTATCCTCCTAAGGAACTTTTACAGAAAGTCACCGGAGCTCCTTTAGATACTAGGTTTTTCAAACAGTATCTTACGAATAAATATGTGGAGAGTATGTAACATGAATCTACCGAATAAGCTTACTATTTCTCGTTTAGTGATGGCGCCTATCTTTTTCGTTGTATTTCATTTGCCGTTATGGTTTGGCGATAGACTAACATTGCTGTCGGTTGTGTTGTTAGTTGTTGTGTATGCTTTGTCTGAGCTCTCTGATTTATTTGATGGTATTATTGCGCGCAGATATAATTTGGTCACTGATTTAGGCAAGGTGATGGATCCTTTTGCCGATACATTGAGCCGTTTAACTTATTTTGTTTGTTTTATGAGTGTCGGTATTATGCCAGCGTGGGCTTTTGTTATTATTATGTGGCGGGAGTTCTCGATTGTTTTTTTACGTATGGTAATGATGGGTAAAGGGAAAGCCGTAGCAGCAAATATATGGGGTAAGTCAAAAGCTGTCTTATATGCGGTGGCAGGTTTAGCTGGGATTGTTTATGTTGCCTCTGAGCGGTTGCTTTCTGATTCGATGTGGAAAATTTGGGCAGAACCTATCCTCCTTGTAATTTTCGGGTTAGCCGTTATTGCCTCAATTGCCTCATTCTTAACGTATGTTTCAGCAATTTTCAAAGATGGAGGGATGGACCATTTGACTCGTTAAGTGGCCCTTTCCTGTTTTTTTGACGATTTTGTTCTTTTTTTACTAAACCCCCTAGACGTTGTTGCCTAAAACGGGTAGTATCCACCTCGTTGCTCAGGCGAAAACCTGATAAAGAGGAGTTTTTTTAAAGAGTTCGGTTGCTAATTAGGTTAAAAATTATAAATAGTGGAAATGAGTATTGACACTATGATTTGAAATCTGTTATAACGGTCGAGCGCTCCAAAGAATACTCTTTGGAAAGCAACTAGGAATATGATTTTTTGACAGAGATATAAGAGAAGAGAAGGAAGGATATGCGCGTTGACGATTACCAGCAATGGTCGTTGGTCAAAGCGCGGACAACGAAAGTTGTCAAGGAAGTGTAAGGGCTTCCAAGTCAATTCACGAACGAAAGTGAAAGCTAACGTTTTTAGGTATATACTGGAGAGTATATGCCGCGAGGTGACAGGGGAAGACTTGATGTGAATAACGTCCGGCGCTAGTCGTCGGA
>Ga0265293_10004485_pt1 | contig 24532 bp, 26 predicted proteins | sample Munlanlewell138R_FD_192505 | JGI IMG/M metagenome (GOLD analysis project Ga0265293, IMG submission 192505) | Leachate microbial communities from a municipal landfill in Southern Ontario, Canada - Leachate well 138R | ecosystem: Engineered > Solid waste > Landfill > Unclassified | place: Canada...
CTAACTTTTTTAAGATTGACCATACTGCACCAAACGCAACTTTCTCAATTGTTGATAATATCAAAAAAACTCTATCAGGCATGCTTCCTGAGCAAGAACTAGTTATTGTTTGCATTGGTACAGATCGCTCTACAGGCGACTCATTAGGACCCCTAGTTGGTTCCAAATTACAGAATTATAATATGAAAAATGTTCATGTTTTTGGTACATTGGACAACCCCGTACACGCAATGAATCTATCTGAAACTATGCTAAAAGTTGAAAGTTTATGCCATCGTCCATTCATTATTGCTATAGATGCATGTCTTGGAAAGTTAAATAACGTCGGCTCTATTACCGTTGGTGCTGGCTCTATTAAACCGGGTGCTGGCGTTAATAAAGATTTACCTAGTGTGGGCGATGTCTATATCACTGGTACAGTTAATGTTAGTGGATTCATGGAATACCTGGTATTACAGAACACCAGATTGAGTATTGTAATGAATATGGCAAATATGATTGCTAGATCCTTGTACATTGCTCTCTTGAATTCAAGTGTACATAATATCCGCAGTGAACGTGCACCAGTTGCTCTAAAATAAATCAGACATTATAAATTCTGATAGTGAACATATAAAAAAACTGCTACACAAGATTTTTGTAGCAGTTTTTTATGAGCTAATAACTTTTAGTTTTATGATAATATTTTAATTTAAGATGCTTTTGTTTTTCCTGCATCTTTACGATTATTTCCGTGGTTATGCTGATTAGTATGTGTTTCTTTATTATCACCCATAATACATCTTCCTCTAAATATAGCGCCATCCTCTATAACTATATTTTTGGTCGTAATATCTCCTTCTACTGTGCCCTTATGTAATATCGTTGTCTTTTCTTTTGACGTAACATTACCATGCAATTTCCCCGCAATAGTTACGTTATTTCCAGACAGATCTGCCTTTACTTCACCTTTATCTCCAATGATTATATCACCTGAGGTCTCAATGCTACCTGAAAGCTTACCATCAACTCTGACAATACCTGTAGCTTTAATCGTACCTTCAAACTCTGTTCCAGGACCAATTACAGTATCAACTTTATCAATTCTCTGTGCTGTTTTTTTAAACATGGTGACCTCCTGTAAATTAAGGTAAGTACTTATATGGATCAATTGCCTTGCCATTAACAATTACTTCATAGTGTAAATGTGGACCTGTTGATCTTCCCGTAGAGCCCATATAACCTATTAATTGACCCTTTTTGACTTCTTGCCCATACTTAACTGCATAACGAGATAAGTGTCCATAACGAGTGTTAATCCCATTCTTATGATTGATTAGAATGCTATGACCATAACCACCATCATATTTAGCATGAACAACCTTGCCATCTGCTGTAGCATAGATTGGGGTTCCTGACCGATTACTTATGTCTATCCCAGTATGAAATTCAGTCCTATATGTAAATGGATCCTTCCGATAACCGAACCCTGATGACATTTTTCCATTTGTAGGCCAAATTGATGGAATAGCCCCTAATTCTTGATTACGCTCTTGTAGCTTTGTTTGTAAATCTTCTAAGCTCTCTTCCCTAAGTGGTAGAGATTCTTTGATAACCTGTACTGCCCCTTGTGCTTCCTGGGCAATTACCGAGCTCGCAGTTACCTTTGATTTGTCATCTGTACCTACATTATCTGCTAATGCTAATTTATTCTCTTGAGAAAAATACGATTTAGTAGGATCAAAATCATGCTCTTTACGTATCTGCTGATCAAGTTCTTCTATCCTAGCTACCTTTTCACGTAATTCAATTGCATCCTTTGCCACTGACGCAAATTCCCTCGTAAGCGACTTATTCTCAATCTTACTTCTTTGAGCATATTTAGCCTCGTCGCGATAATCATAATACTGCTTGATAAACATTATTGAAAAGACTGACGCCATTACAAGAATTATTGATAAAACTTTAAATATGTATACTGGTACGTTTAGAACTACTGATTTTTTTTCGGAGTGTGGGATAATCATGATGGTAAAATGCTTACCTTTGTTTTTTTGCATGCTACCTCTCCTAGTTTCTAATTCCTAATTCCTAATTCCTATTAGCCGAATCTGATTCCTAATTCCTATTGCAAATTAATTATATAGTAATAATACTCATAATTACTAGCTTTATAAGTATTCAACCTCTGATTTCAAATCTCCTGCTAGATTTAAAAATTTTGTACTAACTTGTTGAAAATTGTATTAATATTGTCGTTAATTACGTTGACCAAGTCTTCTTTATTGTTTAAATGAAGAATCAGGCAAATCATAAATTGGTAAGCTTCTCTCGATATATTCATCTATTGTAACTGCATTATCTTGAATGTCGGAAGGTAACACAATTTCATCAATCGCACCAAAGTTACTATAATCTCCCACTATTATCTGTTCAATTGTCATAGACTGATCGTCTTTAACTATTTCGAGCTCTAATTCTAAATCGATTCGCTTCTGATAATAGGTTTCCTTATCAATCCATAGCTTCATATTTAATTTATTAATTTGGGTATTAGCCATAATGCCTGCTTGATCTTCAGAATAAAATTCCGTGCCTGCTTCAGTGATAATATTGCTAATCATTTCATTAAATGATTCCTTTAAAGCATCATTTGTTCCTTCGATTACTAATACATAAGTATTTCCGTGCTCAATTACATTAGCGTTTTCAAGTCCATTGTTAAAGTTTTGTGCTATATAAGCTGGATCTAATTGAGCTCCTAAATCATCCATATTCTTGATTGGTTCCTTTAACCAAATATCTCCGAGTAGTGGGTTCTTCATATATAATTGGTTATTTACTAGAAAGTATTGCATAGAAGCATCTTGTAAATCTGCCAATTCAGGAACCATAACATCCTCTAGATTTACGTTTACATCCATTACCATGCTTAGTGGTTGTTCCATTATACTTCCATTCATCACCATCTGCATTGATATCTGTTCATTACTACCACCTTCTACTGGAAGTGATATGCTCTGTTTGGTATCCATTGTAAAATCATAAGAATTCGCCTTCGCCATAGCAGAAAGTGATTGTTCATATATTTGTTCGACTTCACTCTTTTTGGGTGCACAACCTATAGCCGTTATAAAAAACAGCAAGCTCAATGATAATAAAATAAATCTTTTTATGTTTTTCATTTTATTTATATTATTCATATTTTTCACCTTTCCCATTTACATTTCATTCCCATTTACATATCGAAGAATCATACGTTAAACAGACTATATTATGATTAAAAATATGCTAATATATAAGAAAATCTTCTTTAGCCGATAGCTAATCATCGAATTTCGCTTTACTTTATATTACTTGATGCTTCATTTATTACTTGTTTTTCTTCTGTTGACAAAGCATATGATGATTGACCATCTATAATCGGTTTAGCGTATACCCTTTGATCGTGTCTATTGTAAAGACCTGTAATTACAAAGCCATTTCGTTCGTCATTTAATATTGCAACTGAAAAGCTAAGATCATTTCCTTGTTCTTCATATGCATTATATCTAGTTATACTAACATTAGCAGCTTTCTTTGCTATAAGTTGATGAAGATTATCTATTTCTTTTTCTGAATTTAATAATCTTTCACCATACTTATCTACTCTATCAATATATTTTAATAGAATTTCCTCAACATTTTCGTTTGTCATACCACGCATTAGCTGTTTGTATTGTTTATTTACTTTTGTCAGCTTTACAGCTTGAATTATTAACATCAGCGCCATTACACCAACAATAATTATTAAACCAATTACTACATATTCCATTTGAATTAGCGTAAACATTTATTACTACACCCTTTCATAATCTTAATTTAGGAGGCATCTATGAATATTAGTATCGAAACCAAAGAAAAATTATCACAGCTCGATAGCATATTACAAGATATGGGCAAAATTCTAGTCGCTTTTTCGGGCGGTGTTGATAGTACCTTCTTATTAGCAAGAGCTAAATCTATCCTAAGCACTGACGTTCTTGCAGTTACTGCTATGTCAGAAACATTCCCTAACAAAGAAGTTGCACACGCAACAACTCTAGCGAAATTGTTATCAGTAAGGCATATTGTAACACAAATTTCAGAGCTACAAAACGAAAACTTCATTAACAATGATAAATATAGGTGCTATCACTGTAAAATCGGCTTATTTGCGCATTTAAAGGAAATCGCTAGTAAAGAAGACATTGACTATATTTGTGATGGATCTAACTTTGATGATACACTTGACTACCGCCCAGGGTTATCAGCACTTACAGAACTATCAATTAGAAGCCCATTACTAGAAGCCAAGCTTACTAAAGATGAAATACGTTCACTATCAAAACAAATGAATCTACCAACGTGGAATAAACCATCATTCGCTTGTTTATCATCTAGAATTCCATATGGTGTAAAGATTACCCAGGACAAAATTGATACTATAGAGCAAGCTGAACAGTTCCTACATTCATTAAATCTACAGCAAGTACGAGTTCGCTATCATGATTCAATTGCCAGAATAGAAGTATTGCCAAGTGATTTTATAAATGTGATTAATAACGCTGACATTATTGCAGACTTTTTTCGACGAATAGGTTTTAAATATGTAACATTAGATTTACAAGGATATGTGTCTGGCAGTATGAATCGTAGTATACTAGCGATAGATTAACAATAAAATTTAAGACTTTTATATATTAAAATATTTTTACACTATCAGAATTTATAAATTTAATGTTGATAGTATAACGGCAACTAAGGCATTAACCTGCGTTTATAGACTTGGTTCATGCCAAGTTTTGTTTATATTATTTAAGCATTAAAGGAGGATTTATTTGTCAGATTATATTAAGGATATTCTGCTACAAGTGCACTCTGGTAATATTACCATTGAAGATGCTGAGCAGCTATTTACTTATGAGAATCTTAATTTTGCTAAGGTAGATCATTACCGTAAAGCTAGAAATGGCTTTCCTGAGACCGTTTTTGCAATGGGTAAAACTCCTGAACAAGTCGCTATGATTATGAAATCCATATATCGTCATAGCCAAATCTGTTTAGCAACTAGAGCTACTAACGAACACTTTGCCGCTGTAAAAAATGTTCTCAAAGATGCAACTTATCATCAGATTGCTCGATGCATTACCGTTGGCAAACCTTCAGGTGAACTCAATAAGTATAAAGTTGCTGTAGTAGCTGCTGGTACATCCGATATGCCTGTAGCGGAAGAAGCAGTAATTACCTTAGAATCACTTGGCATTACTCCAGAGCGAATTTATGATGTTGGTGTTGCTGGACTACACCGACTATTGAATAATCTTGCCTGTCTTCAACAAATGCAAGCTATAATTGTAATTGCTGGTATGGATGGTGCATTGCCTAGCGTTATTGGAGGATTAGTAGCCTGTCCCGTTATTGCTGTTCCTACTAGTATCGGCTATGGAAGTAACTTCAATGGGCTAGCACCTTTATTATCTATGCTTAATAGCTGCGCTAGCGGAGTAACCGTCGTTAATATTGATAATGGATTTGGTGCGGCATTTGCGGCTGGTGCAATATGCCGAACTATACAAGGAGGCACTCATGGATAATTTAACCAAAGTTCTCTATATTGATCCGATAGCAGGTATTTCTGGCGATATGTTTCTAGCTGCCTGTGTAGATTTAGGTGTTGATGAAAAGCTACTAACAGCTAAACTGCATTCATTAAATTTTGCCTCATTTGATATTAAATTTAATATTGTTACAAAAAAAGGCATACGAGCATTAGAAACAAATATCAGCATACATGATAATCAACATTCGCAGCACGAGTTACATACACAGCATTTACAGCATTCACAGCACGAGATACATATACAGCATTCACAGCATGATTTTTATACCCAAAACTCCCAGCATAGCCATAGACACTTACATCATATTTTAGAAATAATTGAAACAAGCCGTTTGCCGGAAAACGTAAAATCAATAGCGAGCACAATTTTTACAGCAATCGCTCATGCAGAAGCTCATATACATAGCACTACTGTCGAAAAGGTACATTTCCACGAAGTTGGGGCGATAGATTCTATTCTAGATATTGTTGGTGCTGCTATATGTATTGACGAATTACAAGTTGATAAAATTGTCTGCGGTAAAATCCCGACCGGCTACGGTGTAGTTAATTGTGAGCATGGGCAATTTCCAGTGCCTGCTCCTGCTACTCTAGAACTATTAAAAGGTGTGCCAATTCGAAATCTAGCTATTGATTCTGAGCTAACTACCCCAACAGGTGCTGCCATTGTCAAATGTGTTGTGAATGAATTTTCTTCTGCAGTACCTGATATGACTGTACTGGCAATAGGATATGGCGCAGGAAAAAAAGATCTAGAACATCCTAATGTATTACGGTTAGTGCTAGGCGAGCAAAAAGGTTATGACTATATAGATTACTCAATGTCGATAGAGGCAAGCCAGATGTACATTAATGAAGCTATAAATAGTGATCAATATTCTAATAGCACCTGCGCTTCTCTTTACAAAACAAACAGCATGTGGATATTAGAAACCACCATTGACGATATGCAACCAGAATTGTATCAATATATTATTGATCAATTAATTGAAGCTGGGGCTAATGATGTAATGATTATTCCTACTATTATGAAAAAAGGTAGAACCGGTTCATTATTGCATGTCCTTTGCGAAGTAAATAATCTTTCTATAATTAAGGAAGCTATGTTTAGAGAAACCTCAACACTGGGAATTCGCCAATGGCCAATCCAAAGAGATTCATTACAAAGAGATTATCGAAAAGTATTAGTGCGCGGACACGAAATTACTATTAAAATAGGGATTTTAGATAATTCACCAATAAATCTTGCACCTGAATATGAAGATTGTAAACGCGTCGCCCTAGCCACAGAAACACCACTAAAAACTATCTTCCAAGAGGCAATTGCTCAAGGAATTCTTACAAATGTCCCACCGACCATCCAATAAAGAAATTAAGTTTAAATAAATTTATCAGACGATCGTTGCGAAATAAGTACAGAAATAAGTGTAAAAATAGCGTTCAAGTTGGCGAACCAACCTGAACGCTATTTCCCTCTTTAGATATTACATTCTCGATAATGTTATCATTATTATTGCCGCTACAAAAATCGAAGGTAATAAATTTGCTACTTTAATATTCTTTATCTCAAGTAAGTTTAAGCCGATTCCAATAATTAATAGTCCACCAACTGCCCTAATTTCATTAATAACATCATCATTTAAAAAATCTGATAACATGCTTGCCGACAATGCTATTATGCCCTCATAAAAAAATACCGGCACAGCCGACAGTATGACGCCAATACCCATTGTTGATCCAAATATTATTGCACTAAAACCATCCAGCATTGCTTTAGTATATAAAACATCGTGTTTTAACTGTAGTCCACTATCTAAAGCTCCAATAATAGCCATCGAGCCTACACAATAAATTAATGTAGCAAAAACAAAGCCTTTGGCAATTTTACCTTCAGATTTGCTGCCGTTTTTGCGAATAAAAAATCGTTCTAAAGTTACCCCAAATTGGTCTAAACGCGCTTCTAAACGAAGTAGCTCCCCTATTATGCCACCAACAACTGCACTTATTATTACTACTATTGAGTTACTTGTATCTAATGCCATATCAATACCTATTACTATTACAGCTAAGCCAATGGCTTGCATTACTGTTGTTTTATAGTGTTCAGGAATTTTCGGCAGTAATATCCCGATAATTGCACCACCAATAATGGCTATTGCATTAACAGCAGTTCCTTGTAGTACCAATAACGTCCCCATAGTTTCCATCCTTTGCTAGTGTTTATATATTTTATTTTCTGCTACAACTCGTCTATAATATCATTTACTGCATCTACAAAGATATCAATTTGTTCCTTCGTATTGAAATATCCTGGACTTACGCGCACAACTCCTTGCTGCAACGTACCAATTGTGCGATGTCCAACTGGCGAGCAATGCATCCCAGCACGAACTGCGATATTATATACCTTGTCCAACATATACGCTACTTCATTACTCTCAATGCCATGTATATTAAAAGCAACCACAGCTGCTCGCTGCTCATTTATTGGTGGTCCATATATATGTACCTTGTTCAAATTCTGCAAACGCTCCATTATCATTCTAGTAAGCTCAATTTCATGCTCTCTAATATTATTCATCCCTGTATCCATAATAAATTTTATACCAGCATGTAACCCTGCCAAACCTGGAGTATTAAGAGTTCCTGCTTCATAACGATCTGGTCGAACATTTGGCATTTCCCTAGCTTCTGAATCACCACCTGTACCCCCATGGAACAATGGTGGTACATTGATTTCCGGATTAATATACAATCCACCTGTACCTTGTGGACCCATTAGACTTTTGTGCCCAGGAAACGCAAAAAAATCAATACCCCATGATTCCACAGGAATATCAAAGATACCAGCAGTTTGAGCTGCATCAACCATGATTTTAACATTATATTTACGAGCTAGTTTGCATGCTTCCTCAAGAGGAAACATTGTACCTATTACATTTGAAGCATGCGATACTACTAACAGTTTTGTATTGGGGTACTTTTTAAATGCCTTTTCTATTTCATCAATATCTGTTTTGCCAGCTGCGTCAGCTTCGATAGTTGAATATGTTACACCTTTAGACTGCATATACTCAAGTGGTCGTATTACCGAATTATGCTCGACGCTAGAGGTAATTACATGATCTCCTTCGCTTAGATAACATAGCAACGGTAAATTTAGAGCTTCTGTCGTGTTTTTTGTAAATATTATGTCGCTTGGATTGCTAATATGGAATAATTCTGCCAAGGCTCCGCGACAACCATACACAATTCTACCAGCTTCTAAAGCTAATCTATGCGCACCTCTGCCTGGGTTAGCTGCATATTTATCAATTGCATTATAGACTTCCTTAGCAACTTGAGGTGGTTTTGGCCAACTAGAAGCAGCATTATCTAAATATATAATCTGATCCATTCGCTTCCCTCATTTCTTAATATCACTAAATAATATCACATCTTTTTATATATTCAATTATCAAAGCTTCAAACATACACTAACTGACATAATCTTCTTTTACTTCTCCATTAAGGTTAACTTCTATTCGCTAATCATTTTATAAACAACTGTACAGTGTATAAAATAATGTTCATTATTATAAGAACTGGGAACTAATACATACTTAGTTTTTCAATAGCTTGCTTTTCATTTGGTAAAAAGAATATATCTTTTCCTTTATTGCATTCATAAAAAAAATCTTTCAAACTCTTACTTGTATATATAGAGAAATCTCCTATAATAGCTATTTTCTTTCGATAATTTATAAACTTTTGCAATATCTCCCCTGCTACTTTGGTGCTTAGATCAAAAAACTCTTCGCATATTAATGATTTATTTATTATCATACGACTACATCCCGTTTCATAATCTACTGTAGCAAAAAAATCTAGTGCCGATTGCACATCTGTTATCAGAACATATTTGCTATTTACAACTGCAATTTCAATATTATTCTCTTTAATTACACTTATTTGCATATTAGTCCTCCATCTCAATAAATTATTTGTTGCGTATATTTGCACTTAATACATCAAATAAAACTATAAATTTTGATGTGTTAATAACAAATTTTCAGAAAACACCTAATAAACAAAACTTGGCATGCACCAAGTCTATAGACGCAGGTGAATGCCTTAGGCAATAAGTTGCATAAGGTCAACTAAGCTTCACCATCAAGGTACGTAGCCACTCTTAGCAAGTAAACTTGCAAGATTGGCTCTGCTAAACTACAGAAGCTAAGTTTTCTTTATTGCCGTTATACTATCAACATTAAATTTATAAAATCAGACAATAGTAAGAAAAAACAACCTCACAGGTTGCTTTTTCTCTTAGTTATTACTTTATCAGTATACTATGAACTTATTATTTTCAATAACCTATCTAAATCATCCGCAGAAAAATAATCAATTTCAATTCGTCCTTTTCTTTTTCCTTCGACAATTTTTACCCCTGTACCAAGAATCGCTTCTAGCTTTTTTTCTATGTTTTTCATCTCAGGATTACGAGATTTTGTTTTTGTTTTTTGTTTTGTTTCACGTGAAACATTTGCTAGATTTTGTACTATTACTTCTGTTTCACGTACGCTTAGTTGTTCTTTAATAATTCTATCTGCTAGAATTTTTTGATATTCTGTGTTGTTCACACCTAGTAGCGTTCTTGCATGTCCATAAGATAATGTTCCACGTGAAACATAATCTTTAATGGCTTCTGGCAACTGTAACAGCCTAAGGAAATTAGCAATTTGAGACCGACTTTTACCGACACGTTTCGCTAATTGCTCTTGAGTGTAATTAAGCTCATGTATTAACTTATCATAAGCATCAGCAATCTCAATTGGATTTAAATCTTCCCTTTGAAGGTTTTCTATTAATGCAACTTCTCGCATTTCCTTATCTGTTAAGTTTTTTTCAATAGCTGGTATTTTATCTAACCCAGCATGCTGTGCAGCTCTGAGTCGTCGTTCCCCTGCTATAACAATATGCCCTCTAATGGTCTTTTTCACAATAATTGGTTGAATTACGCCATGTTCACGAATTGATTGTGCTAAATCCTCTATAGCTTGATCATTAAAAACTTTCCTAGGTTGATACGGATTAGGTCTAATTGAATCAATTTTTAATTGCAAAATTTGGTCATCATCATTTGTTGCAGTTTCATTCCCAAGAAGTGCGTTTAATCCTTTTCCTAATCTATTGTTTTTGCTCATTAGTCTCAATCACTTCCCTTGCCAATTCAAGATACATTTCTGCACCCTTAGATTTACTATCATATAATATGATTGGTTTACCATGGCTTGGAGCTTCACTTAATCGTACGTTTCTAGGAATTATTGTAGTATAAACCTTATTATGAAAATACTTTTTCACTTCATCTATGACTTGAATGCCAAGGTTCGTCCTAGCATCAAACATAGTAAGTAATACCCCTTCTACCTCAAGAGAAGTATTTAAATGCTTTTGAACTAAACGTATTGTATTTAATAATTGACTTAATCCCTCTAAAGCATAAAATTCACACTGTATAGGAATTAAAACTGAATTGGCACCTGTTAATGAATTAATAGTTAATAGGCCTAAGGAAGGAGGGCAATCTATCAATATGTAATCATAGTCATCTTTAATATTTGCAATAGCTCGTTTTAAACGAATTTCACGTGACATTATAGGTACTAATTCTATTTCAGCTCCAGCTAATTGAATAGTTGCTGGTAAAATATAAAGATTCGGTGTCTCTGTTGCAAGTATGGCTTCAGATGGGTGAATCTCTTCTATTAAAACATCATAAATGCAATTCTCTATATCTGCTTTATTGATGCCTAAACCACTGGTTGAGTTTCCTTGAGGATCTGCGTCAATTAACAGTACCTTCTTGTTTAATTGCGCCAAGCAAGCTCCTAAATTAACAGATGTAGTCGTTTTACCAACTCCACCTTTCTGATTGGTTATAGCAATAATCTTACCCAATCTATCTCACCCCGTCTAAGCTACATAAATAGCCTTTATATTTATCTTGAGTTACAATCTTTATTTAGTTCTCTGAAAGAATGTGTTTCAACCCACTCAAGAGTACGTAACAAGAGTACGTAAATAAGTAACGCTAGTAACGCTAATATGTACTACTTTATAGTAATATACAAACTCGATTAACTAGATTAATTCTACTAATCAGCAATTTTCATTATCTCATAGATATTTAAAAATATACAGTGTCAAAAAAACTACTCTGCTAAAATCAGAGTAGGAATTGTTTACTAATTACATATAAGACAATTAATACAATATATCACTCTTAATATTTTACAGTATATCATTTTTTTATTTTTATAGTAATTTGATAGTAATCTCCTACCATATCTTCATCAACTTCCACACACATTCCAGTATTCTTCACCATATTTATTGATTGCGAAATAGTATTGCGTGCAATTCTAATATCCTTTGAAATACCAAATCTTTTCGGCTTAGCTTTAGTCTTTTCCTGGCTAAGTTGAGCTATTTTATCCTCAACCTGTTTTACTGTAAGATCCTTTTTAATGATATCATTATATAAGCTAATAAGCATGTCAATATTGTTGTTTAATGATAATAATGCACGAGCATGGCGCTCAGTAATTTTACGCTGCATAAGTCCCATTTGAACTTCTTCCGGCAACTGTAATAATCGTAATTTATTGGCAATTGTTGATTGGCTTTTACCTAATCGTTGAGCTAATGCCTCTTGGGTTAGCGAATGAATATCGAGTAATTTCTTATAAGCAATTGCTTCCTCAATCGACGTAAGCCCTTCACGTTGCAAATTCTCTATTAAAGCTACTGAAGCAGCTTGTGTATCGTTCATATCTCTAATTATAGCAGGAATTACTGGCAAATTAAGTAGTTTAACAGCTCTTAAACGTCGTTCACCAGCAATCAATTCAAATCTATTAGATTTCTGTCGGACAACTATCGGCTGAATGATCCCGTGTGTTTTAATAGTTTGGCATAATTCATCAAGCTTATCATCCTCAAATACAGTTCTCGGTTGATAAGGGCTCGGGTCAATTAGGTTAACAGGAATCTCTGTAATACGTTCAGCTTGTTCTGATTCGCTCCATTTCCCTCCGAACAAACGTGAAATCGGTTCCTTCAAAGCATACCACTCCCATCACTCTTGTATCTCTAATATTCGCTAAAAAGCAACCTTGTTCCTGCAAATAATATATAAAAATGTATATAACATCTCTCTATTAAACTAAATTTAATTAACTTAAACCAGGTAAAACTAACCAAAGCTTAACCTAGATTGTTATATATAAGTCGCTTATATTTACTACATTACACCAGTGGCAATTTAGCAGGTGTGCCCGCTTTTCGCGGATAACTTTTTGGAGTTTTATCTATCTTCTTTAATTGAATTATGCTTCTGCCACCATGATCATTAGGTAGCTGTAGCTGGTAGGTAGTTATATGTGTTGTCTTCAATATTTGCAAAGATTTCTTTGCCTCTGTTAATTCCTCTGCTACATCTGGTCCTTTCATAGAAAAAAACGACCCGTTTACCTTAACGAATGGTGTACATAACTCATTTAGAACTGCTAGCTTAGCTACTGCTCGTGCAACTGCAAAATCATATTGCTCTCGATAAAGAAGGTTTTGCCCCAGTTCCTCGGCACGACCATGTACAAATTGACAGTCTGTTAATTCTAGCTCACTAGCGACTGTTTTTAAATAATTAATCCGCTTATTAAGAGAATCTAAAAATGTAATTTGCAAATCAGGAAAAACAATCTTTAATGGAATACCTGGAAAGCCTGCCCCACTGCCAATATCAATGATTTTATAATTACCTATAACCTTAGGAAAAGCTATTGCTAAGGTCACAGAATCATAAAAGTGCTTAATATAAACCTCTTCTAAGTCAGTTATTGCCGTAAGATTAATTTTTTGGTTCCATTCTATAAGCAGTTGGTAATAACGCTGAAATTGCTGACATTGACGCTCACTCAAATTAATATTATGACTAGCTAATAAATCTTTTAGAAAATCGTTTGCCTTAGCTATCAGCTCTATTTGGCTCACTATCAGGATTGCCTCCTCTTTTAAACTGTTCAAGGTAGATTAACAATATAGAAATGTCAGCTGGGTTAACACCGGAAATTCTAGCAGCTTGTCCGACAGAACGTGGTTTAATCTTATTAAGCTTCTCTCTAGCCTCAAGTGCAATCCCTGTTATTTTTTGATAGTCAATGTTTTCAGGAATCAATTTATTTTCTAGCTTTTTATTACGCTCTACTTGCTCAAGCTGTTTTTTGATATAGCCCTCGTATTTAGTTTGAATTACAACTTGCTCAATTACTTCCCTTGATAAATTTAAGTCCTCAGTAAATCCTAATAAATGAGCATATTCAATCTCTGGTCTTTTTAATAGTTCTCGAAGTGATGTTGTATTAACTATTGGTACACTACCTAATGACACGATTTTATCATTAGTTGCTTGATTAGGACGAAGCTTAATACTATCTAGTCGCTCTAATTCAGACTCAATCGCTTGTTTTTTTAACTGAAATCTTTGGTATGTTTCCTCAGAAACAAGACCTACACGATAACCGATCTTCGTTAATCTTAAATCTGCATTATCATTTCTTAGTAACAGCCTATATTCTGCTCTTGAAGTTAATAATCTATATGGATCCATAGTTCCCTTAGTAATTAGGTCATCAATCATAACACCAATATATGCATCTGAACGTAGTAAGATCATTGGTTCTTGGTTTTTAATCTTTAATACTGCATTAATACCAGCAACAATTCCTTGAGCTGCAGCTTCTTCATATCCTGATGTGCCATTAATTTGACCTGCTGTGTACAGACTATCAATTTCCTTTAATTCAAGGGTAGGCTTTAGCTGCGTTGGTATAATCGCATCATACTCAATTGCATATCCCGGACGAATCATTTGTGCATTCTCCAGACCAACTATCGAGTGCAGCATTTGTATTTGGATATCTTCTGGAAAGCAAGTCGAAAAACCTTGCACATAATACTCATTAGTATGTTCGCCTTCCGGCTCTAAAAAGATTTGGTGTGTAAGCTTATCACTAAAGCGTACTACCTTATCCTCTATTGATGGGCAGTATCTTGGCCCAGTTCCTTCAATCACACCGGAATATAAAGGCGATCTATCAAGATTATCAAGGATAAGCTTTTTGGTTAATTCAGTTGTATATGTTAGCCAACAATCATGCTTTGGTCGATTATAGTCACGCATCGCATGGGAGAACGATAAAAATCCTTCATCGCTAGGCTGAATAGTCATTTTAGAAAAATCTATCGTGTTACGATTAACACGAGGAGGTGTGCCTGATTTAAATCTAACTAACTTAATGCCTAGTTCACTTAGACTATCAGACAGCTTATTAGAAGCTTGCATCCCATTAGGACCACCATTATAATTGACATCTCCGATTATTATTCTACTCTTAAGATAAGTCCCTGTAGTAATAATGACAGCTTTCGCATAATAGACAGCACCCGTCTGTAATACTACACCTTTTGCTTTATTATCTTCTACAATAAGCTTTTCAACTAACCCCTGGCGAATTGTAAGGTTTTCTGTGTTTTCTAATACTTTCTTCATAGAAGCCGCATACAAATGACGATCAGCTTGAGCCCGCAATGCATGAACAGCTGGACCCTTTCCAGTATTAAGCATCCGCAATTGAATATTAGTGCGATCTACATTGTGACTCATTTCGCCGCCTAAGGCATCTATCTCCCTCACTACATGACCCTTGGCAGGTCCACCAACTGATGGATTACAAGGCATATGTGCAATACTATCAAAATTCATTGTAACTATTAATGTTTGTAACCCCATACGTGCACCTGCAAGTGCTGCTTCGCACCCCGCATGCCCCGCACCAACAACTATAATATCAAATTCACCAGCTTTATACTCCATCATGACACCTCTCTATTTTCCTAAACAAAATTGTGAAAACAATTGGTCAAGTAGTCCTTCACTTGCAGTATCACCAATTATCTCACCTAGTACTTCCCAAGCATTTGTAATATCTATAGTCACCATATCCATTGGCATTTCTTCTGATACACTATTAGCAGCATCTAGTAAGGCTATTTTGGCGTTTTTCAATAAAGATATATGTCTAGTATTAGTTACATAAGTAGCATCAGACTGACGAATTACACCTGACAAGAAAATCCGCTCTATTTCGTCATATAATACGTCAATTCCTACTTCCTCTTTTGCAGAAATAGAAATTATAGATTTATTACCAGTGTATACTTTGATATCATCCTCATAAACTTTGGCTGCTAAATCAGATTTATTTAATAAGATAATGACATTTTTATCATCTATCTCTTGCAGTAACGAAATATCATAATTATTCAAAGGTTCTGCCACATCAAGTAACAACAAAATTAAGTCTGCCTGCTGAATAACATTTTTGGATTTTTCGATACCAATTTGCTCGACTATATTATCCGTATCCCTTATACCAGCAGTATCAATCATTTTCAGTGGAATACCTTTAATGTTAACGTACTCCTCTAATAAATCTCTAGTAGTTCCCGGAATATCTGTAACTATCGCACGATTTTCTTTAAGTAGTGTATTTAATAATGACGACTTACCTACATTAGGTCTACCTACTATAGCAACAGCTATTCCTTCTCTGATAATCTTTCCTTGATCTGCAGTAAGTAATAGCTTATCGACATCACTAATAGCCTGCTTTGCTATAGTTAATATTTTATCTCTAGTTACTTCTTCAACATCATGCTCCGGATAATCAATTGTAACTTCAATATGAGCCATAAGCTCTAATAAAGCTTGTCTGATAGCAGTAACTTGTCTGGATAAAGATCCAGATAATTGAGACATAGCAGCTTTCATAGATAGGTCTGTTTTGGAACGTATTAAATCTATTGTAGCCTCAGCTTGGCTTAAATCGATACGACCATTTAAAAAAGCTCGTTTCGTAAACTCTCCCGGCTCTGCTAAGCGTGCACCAGCATCTAATATCACATCTAACACTTGTTTAACTGGCATGATACCACCATGACTATTAATTTCTACAACATCTTCTGTCGTATATGACCTCGGACTTAAAAAAACAGATACAAGAACTTCATCAATAGCTCGTCCATCCTTATCAATTATGTGTCCATAATGAATCGTGTGGCTGTCCGCTTTAGCTAAAGACGTTTTACCCTTATAACAGCTATCAATAATTTCTATAGCCTTATCTCCACTTATGCGGATAATGCCAATACCACCTTCACCAAACGCTGTAGCAACAGCAGCTATTGTATCAAAATTCATCACTACACATCCTCATAATCTATCTTTATATATACTTATATTAACTCTCCGGATTATCTTCGCTTCTACAATTACCTCTTCACAACTACAAAAGCGAGTTGTATCGTATTTACTATATACTAACCAATTAAAATATAAAATATCTTATAAAGAAAAATAACCACAACATGTGCTGTGGTTATGATTATCTTATTTATCTGACCAGTTACCCTTTTTAGCACTAATTACAATTTTTCTAAAAGGTTCTTGTCCTTGGCTCTTTGTAACAATACCTCGCTCATCTTGTAAATGAGTATGGATAATTTTCCGTTCATAAGCAGACATCGGCTCAAGTACAACATCTTTTTTGTATTTTTTAGCTTTATTAGCTAATCGATCAGCTAAGCTCTCTAGCGTCTTTTTGCGTCGCTCGCGATATTGCTCAGCATCAAGCATAAACCTAATATTTTCGTCGGAGTTACGATTAGCAGAAATATTTAATAAATACTGCAATGCATCTAAAGTCTGCCCTCTTCTTCCAATTAACACACCTAAATTATCGCCAACTAAATTAAAAACTGTATGATCATCTTGCATAGATTCTTCTATAGTAATATCTAAATCCATTTCTGCAAAAACATGCTGCAAAAACTTTTTACCATCTTCTTTAGGATCTTGTTGTTTAGCTATTAATTCAACTTCAGCGTTTTTTGAACCAAAACCTAGAAATCCCTTGGTAGGTTCAGATAAAATATTTATTTCAACTTTATCAATTGTTAAACCTAATTTTTGTAACCCTAATTGTATTGCTTCATCAATAGTTTTAGCAGATTCAACAACTTTGTTCATTATCGAGCACCCTCCTGTTTAACTCCAGAATCTCTGTACATGAAAAAGTTCTGTGCAATCGAGAACAAATTACTATACACCCAGTATAAACCTAAAGCTGAAGGTAATGTAGCACTGATAAATAGAATCATAGCAGGCATTAAGTATAATAGCATTTTTGCTTGCGGATTATCGTTATTTACCATTGTAGTTTTTTGTTGTAAATAAGTTGTAACTGCTGCGAGTATTGGTAATATATATGTAGGATCTTTATCTCCTAGTTGTAAAAATAAAAAACTAGCTTCTCTAATTTGATGATTATACATAATCGCCTGATAAAAGGCAATTAACACAGGCATTTGAATTATAAGTGGTAAACAACCAGCAATTGGATTTACATTATTCTTTTGGAACAACTTCATTGTCTCTTCATTAAGCTTTTGTTGATTATCCTTATACTTCACTTTTAAAGCGTTCAATTCAGGTTGTAATTTTTGCATTGCCCTCATACTCTTCATCTGTTTTAGCATAAATGGCAGTGTAATAAAGCGTATTATTAAAGTAACAATAAGAATTGAAATTCCATAACTATTTACCGCAGATCCGACATTATCTATTAAGTCAGATAGAATTCCTACAAATGACCCCCATATTCCACTTCGATCTAATTCTCTTTGTTGCATTTGTTCAACAGTACAACCTGTCATAACAGAAGCAATTGCAACGATTAGTATAAGTACAATAACTTTTCTTGACAAAACTCTTCCTCCTCATTAAATGCCAATATATCATTTCATCCTAACTGACACCTATTACTATGGAACAGGATCAAATCCCCCTGGATGCCATGGATGACAACGTGCAAGTCTACGAATTGTCAAATATGTCCCTTTAAAAAAACCGTATTTTAAATAACTCTGCCTACTATATTCAGAACAACTAGGATAAAATCTACAAGTTTGTCCCTTTAACGGAGAAATAACCTTTTGATATAAAAACAATAAAAAAAGCATAATTCTTTTCATATAATAGTGCTCCTAACGAACATACATCTTACATCTCTTAAGCACTTGAATAACTGCTTCCTTAGTCTCATGAAAATCCAAACTATTAGCACTATTCCTAGCAATAATAACTAAATCATATCCAACTGGTATAGAATCCTTTATATCAATAAATACAGCTTTTACAAGCCTCTTTATATGATTACGTACGACTGCATTTCCAACTTTTTTACTTACAGATATACCGAGTCGAAATTTTTCTTGATCATTTCTCTTATGTACATATATAACAAAAGACCGGTTAGCCCATGATTTGCCCTTCTTATAAACTAGTGCAAAATCCTTATTTTTTGAAAGTCTATGTTCCTTCTGCAATATGTGCCACCCCGATTCTTCACTCTTCATTATAACAAAGTATTATCGAAATTAAACAACAAATTTCAAATAAAAAAGACCACGAAATATGTGGCCTATGCTGATAATACTTTTCTTCCTTTTCTGCGACGATTAGCTATTACCTTTCGGCCGTTACTTGTGCTCATACGCTGACGGAATCCATGTACCTTTTTACGTTTACGAGTATTTGGTTGAAATGTGCGTTTCATTATTTGGCACCTCCTTGTTTCATTTCTAATGTCAAATGACGTTAGTCATCTAATTATATAAGTTTATAAAGACATTCCATAAAATTATAAGAAATTAAGATTAAAAAGTCAATAAAAATAATCTGTGGATAAAAATTATACAAAAAAAACTACCTTTCGACAACTTCTAACACTTTATAAACAAGTTGTACACAAAATATAGTGTTGTGGATAATACTAATACACAAGTTGTAGTAAATGTGGATAAGTCTAAGGAAACCATTGCGAATAGGTTTTTATTTTGATATAGTATAATTGTTTCTTGTTGATTCGTTATTGTATTATTATATTATCCACAGTGTGTGGATAAGTCTGTGGATAATTATTTGTGGATTATTAGCATACTTTGTCAACACCTGTTGATAAGGGCTATTTTTTTCTTCTTAACTATTCGTTAGTTAGTGATACATATAAGAATTACAATATTTATCTATCCACTACTATCTGTGTAAAACTCCTATATTTATATTTTTTATTTTATATTCTTTTTCTATATTTTACTTTATTACATTTATCTTTGGTTTCTACAAGACTCCATCACTTAGGGGTACGTACCATTTTGAGATAAGTAAACTTATAAGAATGGTTCTGCTGAACTAAGTTTTCTTTATTTATATTACATTAGGAGGTTTTCAAATGTCTGACGAATTTACAGACCTCTGGAAAAAGGTACTTTCAATTATTGAAAAACGTGTTAGTCAACCAAGCTTTGAAACATGGTTTAAATATACAGAAGCTAAATTTGTTAATAATACAGTAATAATAAGTGTTCCAGACGATTTTGCCAGAGGTTGGTTAAAAAATCGTTATACAGAATTTATTCAAGACACCATTCTTAAATTAACTGGCGATACAGTAAATGTTAAGTTTATTGTATCTGATGAAGAATCAGAACCTGTTAAAATTGAAAAACCAATTAAAACTGTCATACCATCTTCTAACCAATTGATAGAGGATTCTAATAGTAAGCTATATGATAAATACACCTTTGATACCTTTGTTATAGGCTCCGGTAATAGATTTGCACATGCTGCTTCACTTGCCGTTGCAGAAGCACCTGCAAAATCATACAATCCATTATTTATATACGGAGGCGTAGGATTAGGTAAAACTCATTTAATGCATGCCATAGGTCATTTTGTTCTAGAGCATAATCCTAATTTAAAAGTTGTTTATCTATCATCAGAAAAATTCACAAATGAATTCATTAACTCTATTAGAGATAATAAAACAGTTGATTTTAGAAATAGATATCGAAATATTGATATTTTACTAATTGATGATATCCAGTTCATAGCTGGGAAAGAACAGACGCAGGAGGAATTTTTCCATACTTTTAATACGTTACATGAAGAGGGAAAACAAATTGTTATCAGTAGTGATCGACATCCCAAAGAAATTCCTACCTTAGAAGATCGCCTACGTTCGCGTTTTGAATGGGGATTAATAACTGATATTCAAGCACCAGATTTAGAAACTAGAATTGCGATTCTACGTAAAAAAGCTAAAGCTGAAAATTTAGAAATTGATAACGATGTATTAGTTTACATAGCTAACAAGATCAATACTAACATTAGAGAATTAGAAGGCGCACTTATACGAGTAGTTGCCTATTCATCACTAATAAACCAGGATATCAATGCGGAACTTGCTGTTGAAGCTCTAAAAAATATAATTTCCGATGATGCACCAAAAATCATCAATATTCCTAGAATTCAAGAAGTAGTAGCTAATTATTTTCAAATGCCAGTTGGTGACTTAAAAGCAAAAAAGCGTACCAAGTCGGTAGCTTTCCCTAGACAAATTGCTATGTACTTATCAAGAGAACTAACAGATAGTTCATTACCGAAAATAGGCTTAGAATTTGGTGGAAGGGACCATACCACAGTTATACATGCTCATGAAAAAATATCAAAACAGTTAGCCTCTGATTCCGACTTACAAAAAAATATAGAAATAATCTGTCAAAAGCTAAAATCTTAGCTTAATTTGTTTTCCACATGTGGATAAGATTTAAAAACTTTTATAAACTATTCACATGTTATTAAATCATTTAAATATCCTATTCCTATTGTATTAACCTATTTATCCACATATCCACTGACACTACTACTATTATTACTACTTTAAATAATTATATATATGTATAAGCAGGAGGATTTATACCATGAAATTATCAATTTATAGAGAAATATTAATACAAGCAATCCAAGATGCCATCAAAGCAGTTTCGTCAAAAAGTACAATACCTATATTAGAAAATATTAAGTTAGAATTAACTTCAGAATATCTTAAAATGATAGGAACAAACTTAGAGATTGGTATTGAAATAACAATTCCTCGAGAGCATAATGATAAAATTAACTTCACAGTCGAAAAAGAAGGATCTATTTGTTTAAAAGCTAAATATATTAACGAAATTATTCGTAAGCTATCTTGTGAATTAGTTGAAATTGAAGTTACTAATAACTATTTAACTTATATAAAATGCGGTAATTCTGAATTCAACCTACATGGACTTGATAGTGATGAGTTTCCTAAATTACCAAAAATAATCGAAGATAATGTTTTTAGTATGCCTAGTGTTTTACTTAAAAATATGATTCGCCAAACAGTAGTGGCAATTTCTTTAGAAGAGACTAGACCAGTCCTTACAGGGGTAAAATGGACATTAAAAGATGGTGTATTAACATTTGTAGCCACAGATAGTCATCGATTAGCAATGAGAGATGCTAATGTTGAAGCAGAAGTAGGATATAATTTTCAAAATATTATAGTACCTGGCAAAAGCTTAATTGAATTAAATAAAATACTCGAAGATAATGACTCCTTAGTTGATATAGTAGTTAGCAATAATCAATTATTAATAAAAATGGATAATGTATTATTTTATTCGAGATTAATAGAAGGACAATATCCTGATATAACAAGGATTATTCAGCAAGAAACAAAAACATTACTACAAACTGATAAAAAAGATTTTATAGAATCACTTGATAGAGCATCATTAATTGCAAGAGAAAATAAAAACAATGAAGTAAAAATGAGCATTAAATCAGAGCTAGTACAAATTAGCTCTAATTCCCCGGAAATTGGTAAGGTAAATGAGCAAATAGTTCCTATTAAGGTGGAAGGCGATGAACTATTGATTGCATTTAATGCTAGATATGTTCAAGATGCACTAAGAATTATTGATGAACAAGAAATAGAAATACATTTTACAGGTGCTATGAGTCCATTTATAATTAGGCAAAAGGATATTGACAATTATTTATACTTGGTACTTCCAATACGCATATACTAAGGATGATAACTATTGGCTAATAATGAAATAGAGGTTTTTATTAACGATGAGTATATTACTCTAGGTCAATTACTTAAAAAGGAAAATATCGTAGGTTCAGGCGGGGAAGTTAAAATATTTTTATCTGAGATGCCTATATATGTCAATAATCAGCTAAATAATCAACGAGGCAAAAAGTTATATGTAAATGATATTATTAAAATTGAAGAAATAGGTACTTATGTTATTAAGAAAACTTGACAGCTGTTAAGTTTTCTTTTTGTTACAATCCTGCGAAATAAGTGAAACTAAGTTTTCTTTATTTAATAATAAATAATGTTATAATTGAGAATAAAGTTGTTGTAAGGAGAACAAAATGCGGTTACACCGTCTAAAATTAAAAAATTATCGGAATTACGAGGAATTAGATATCTCATTTGATAGTAAGATTCATTTTTTTGTTGGTGATAATGCACAAGGAAAAACTAATTTATTAGAATCAATATACATGTTAGCTTTAACTAAATCCCATCGGACTAACAAAGACCGCGAGCTTATCTATTGGGGTAAAGAGTTTGCGTCTATTTATTGTGATCTTACATTATTCGATAGAGATGCTCAGTTAGAAGTTAATATATATCCACACGGCAAAAAAGTACTAATTAATCGCATTGAACAAAAAAAAATAAGTAATTATTTAGGACAATTGAAAGTTGTATTATTCGCCCCAGAAGATTTACAATTAATTAAAGGCAGCCCGAATCAAAGAAGAAAATTTATCGATCGCGCTCTAGGGCAAATCCGTCCCAAGTATATTAATCATTTATCCCAATATCAAAAGGTTTTATTACAAAGAAATCAATTGTTAAAGGATAGCTTTAAAAATAGTTCCTTAAGAAAAACAATAGATATATGGGATTATCAATTACTAGAATATGGAAGTTCAGTTATAGATATTCGTCAACAATATATTCAAGAAATAGGAAAATTAGCCCAAAAAATACATTTTGAAATAACTGAAGGAAAGGAACAATTAAATTTATCTTATGATGCTAATTGTTTAGTAACTAACTTTAAGGAAAAAATAGAAAAGAGTCGCGAGCGTGATTTCCAAACAGGGACAACAAATGTTGGTCCACATCGTGATGAGCTTCAATTTTCTATAAATGATATTGATGCAAGAATATTCGGCTCTCAAGGTCAGCAAAGGACAGTTGCACTATCATTAAAACTAGCTGAACTAGAATATATGAAAAAGCAAATAGGTGATATGCCTATATTATTACTTGATGATGTACTATCAGAATTAGATATAAAAAGGCAGAAGCAATTATTAGATAGTATTAATGATACGGTTCAAACCTTTGTAACAACAACTGATGTGACATCGATTAAACACGAAATTTTAAAGCAGTCAGATTTTTTCTATATTAAACAAGGAAAAATATTAAAGAAAACTTAAAAAGGAGTGAACATATGTTTATTCACTTAGGTGCGAATGTTTTAGTGCCGATTAAAGAGGTAATAGCGATTATTGATGTCAAAATGAAAGATTCTGCTGAAAGTATGGTAGAGTTTTTAAATATTGCTGATGAAGAAGGATTTGTAGTTAACATTGAAGAAGGGGAAACTAAGTCATATGTTGTTACCTCTAAGCATGTGTATTATTCGCCAATATCATCTTTAACATTAAAAAAGCGATCACACTACTTACAAAGTTTGTAAAATTAAAGTAAAATATATTTTAATAGAAAGCTAGGATAGAAGGAGAATAACTATGAACGTGAATACGAATGTTTATGATGAGACCCAAATACAGGTTTTAGAAGGACTTGAAGCCGTTCGCAAAAGACCTGGTATGTACATAGG